>Ga0213864_10000439_pt1 | contig 18643 bp, 18 predicted proteins | sample PICome_5_FD_160078 | JGI IMG/M metagenome (GOLD analysis project Ga0213864, IMG submission 160078) | Coastal seawater microbial communities near Pivers Island, North Carolina, United States - PICO247 | ecosystem: Environmental > Aquatic > Marine > Coastal | place: USA: North Carolina... | reverse complement strand
AGCCAGCGCGGCAAGCCGCAACCAATTAAAACGCAACTAATTTTATTTGGGTTACGATTTACAGGGAACTTAACAGTTCAAGATTAGGTTTCGCCAACACCTAAATTAAGCAAAGTATTTCGGCATTTATTTATAGATAATGTCTGTGTTCAAATCAGGGCGTTTATGAAAATCCCAGTAAGTATCAAGTATTTTTTGGGTTACTTCACCAGCGGCATCATTACCCAAAATCCGGCCATCGACGCGTGTCACCGGAACTATCCCCCCAGCAGTTGTCGCTGTGAATACTTCATCAGCATTTTGCAGTTCCATCGCAGAAATATTGGTTGCCGCAGAAGGAATTTGCAGCTTACTACAAATATCAAAAACAGTTTTTCTCGTGATGCCCTCAAGCGCCCCAGACTTAGGCGTAACGACTTTTCCATCGATTACTGCAAAGATGTTAAACCCAGGCCCTTCAGTAATATGATCATCCTGATCCAATAAAACTGTGGTATCGTAACCGTCATCAAGTGCTTGAAACAATGCAGCCGTCATGTCACCCCAATGGTAGTTCTTTACGGTGGGGTCTACTGATTGTGCAGATATACGCCTCGTTTCCTTTGCAATGGAAATATGTGCCCCACGTTTTGCAACTTCTTGTGGAATGACCCAAACGAATGGAACAGCCCAGGCGTAAAAGTGATTTTTGCAAGACCTTGGGTCGCGCGTTCCTGGAATAATTGGAGTACCACGTGATGCTACCATCGATACGTAAGCTGATTTTAATCCAGAGGTAGAAATTAGGTTTATAAGTGCTGACCGTATTTGTTCTTCATCAAGTCCGACATCTAACCTTAGTTTGCTCATAGATGTCATAAAGCGCTTTAGATAATCATCTATCCTAAAAAAAGCCCCATTCCAGACGTGGACGACGTCATAAGTAATGTCAGAACGTGTTAAACCCCAATCTAGGACTGATATTTTTGCCTCAGAAATTGGGATGACCTTTCCGTGCATCCAAGCTGCACCCGCTGAATAATCCATATGATTAGACATCTTAATCCGCCCACTTAATAGAGCATCCAATCGATGGAAGCTGATGAACAGGCCCTTTACCCGTTTCTTTGATTTGCATCATTGCATCATAAAGTTCACGGGACAGTCCGGTGGCGCCATCACGCCGATTATTCAGCCGTCCACGATATTCCAGCTCCATAGCCGAATTAAATCCAAAGAAGTCTGGCGTGCATTGAGCATCATATGCCCGCGCAACAGATTGATCTTCATCATGAAGATAAGGAAAATTAAATGCGTTCTTCGCCGCGAATTTCTGCATACTATCAAAGCTATCGTCGGGATATTGAATCGGGTCATTGGAACAAATTGCAATGACTTCAATTCCATCTTTTTGAAGGGCCTGGGCTTCAAATTTCATGTCCTCTAACGCACCGACAACATACGGGCAGTGATTACAAATGAACACTACAACTGTTCCATGTTTGCCAGCTAGATCACTTAAATTAAGCATGGTGTCGTCCGTTGATCTTAACCTGAATGACGGAGCCTTTATACCGCTAACAAAATCCATTTTCTACTTACTCATCGCTTAAAAACATATCGATTGTGATAACCAAGATACTTTCGCCGTTTGACTGAGACGTCAATTAGTCTTTCACCAATCTTGTCTTCAAACACCCACTGCATTGGGGGCATCACTCTTTAACAAACAACTCAAGACCTTACACCTATCAAGATAACACGGCTAATAGAGGTAGGGATAAGATCGATGTCCAAACTATAACCGGTGCAATAATTTTTGTGTTTGCGCCATGTAGCATGGCAAGTGCAAAGGCCATGGCTCCAGAAGGACCAGCAGAATTAAACAAAAGTAGCTTCTCCCAGTGTGCGTCAGTTCTAAATACCGCGATCAACAATAATAACAAAAATGGAAGGCCTATTAATTTTATCCCTGAAATCAAAGCAATTGGGATGTTAGGCACCAAACGACTTTGAGATAATATTATACCTAATGCTAGTAGCATCATAGGCGGTGCAGCTGGGCCTATAAATTCCAGCGCAGTAATGAAAGACATATCAATTTCAACGTTCATTAGCTTTAAGCAACACGCCAGCAAAATTGACAGCAATACTGGATTTTGGACTAAACGCTTTGCGGTGGTTTTTATGGAAAATGATGCGCGTGATTTTGCAATTAAATCTGTCGAGATAATGAAGAATGCAAATACAACGGTCGCGTCCCAAAGAACCACAGCATTGATCGGTAGGTTCGCAACGTTGCCGTACACCAGTTGAGAGATAGGCCAAATATACATCAAGGTATTGACGAAAACTACACACATCGAAACTAACCAAGCTTCTAGTAACTGGAGTTTAAAAAATTTAAGGCAGATCATTAAAGTGAGTAAAAATAACACGATTTGCGCCAGAGCATATAGACCAAGCGCCTGAAACAATATTCCGGTGATACTTGTGTTTAGAATTAATGTGAAAATGAGCGCAGGTTGGAAAACCAAAAATCCAATTTTATTCAGAGTTGATGCTTCTTCTGTTGAGATGATTTTGAATTTGCCAATGAAAAAACCCAAAACAAGAACTGAGAAGATCGGGAGAATATCATTTTTGATAATCTCAAGCATATGAACGGTACCCTTGGATAAGGTTAACTGGATTTATGTCTTGAAACGCTACAGCAGGCGCACCTGCTTTCGGAGCGGCCTCCAGCGCACCCAGTTTGTCGCAACTTCGTGATGATATCTTCCGGCCTCAGTCGTTTGTTTGCCATTCTCGGTCCTCCGTTTACTCAACATCGCGCTGGACCAATTCAAATGGGGAGGCTAAATCTGTGGCGCTCGCGGGAACCTCAATTTAATTAACCGTACACAGAATTATCAATTATGAGCAATGTTTTTTTATGTAATCCTGACGCTTCTTCGACAATTTAATTAATATTTACCGAAAGTAGCTGATGATCTGTGGGGGCTAATCTGAGGGCGAAAAATACGATATCTCCTTATCCCTCTGTTAATAAATAATTATTTTATGAGAAGTGGCGGACCGAGGAGGATTCGAACCCCCGACCCCTTGATTCGTAGTCAAGTACTCTATCCAGCTGAGCTATCGGTCCGTGAAGGCGTGAACTAATTGGTTGCGGTTGGCTTTGCAAGGGCAAAAATGTAAATTTTAGAAAAAACTCTGGGGCAGCACAGTTCTAAATTTGCCCCTTGGGTAAAGTGATTTGAAAGCAAGCGCCCTTTTCAGAGTTATCCTGTAGCCTAAGCGTACCACCGTGCCCTGCAACCAATTCGTGCGCGATTGCCAAACCCAGTCCACTGCCCTCGCGCTTGGTCCCACCACTGAATGGGTGGAAGAGATATTTGACAGCTTTCACAGGTAAACCTGGACCGTTATCACGAACGGTAATCGTCCAGTTCGCTTCGTCTTCATCAACGACAATATCAATCTCTCCACGCGATGCTCCGAACGCCTGACGCGCATTGCGGATTAAGTTTTGCAACACACGATATAATTGTTCGGGGTCGGCTCGCACCTCATCTACTTCGCACATCACCTGAAATTGAATTTGATCCTCACGCTCCAAGGCAAGGATTTCTTGGGTCACCACATCGTCGATAATTTCACCCACACAAAAACGTTGTAGCCGCGGCGTGTGTTCGTCGGCACGTCCAAAGGCTAGTGTATTTTCACTAAGAGTGATGGCGCGCGATACGGAACGAACCAATTTGGGTGCCAAACGCTGGATCGCTGGATCGTCACTCTCTTCCAGACGGTCTGACAGCAATTGAACCGTGGACAAAATATTCCTTAGATCGTGACTGACCTTGGCGACAGCTTCGCCCAATTGCGCTAATCGCTGACGTTGACGCAGGGCGGCCGATAATTTAGATTGCAGGCTTGAAAGAGCGATTTCAGCCTCTTGCAATTCAATGACGCTTGAACGCGGTTGAATAATCCAACGCGCGTCCTGCGGCGCCTTTTCGTATTCATTCATCGAACGGCCCAGATATGCGATTGGCCGCACGATTACCCAGCGCACCACAAGGTTCAAAAGCACGGCAGTGAGAATTGAAATGATCGCGGACAACCACAAAATCCGCAGACCATATTCACGCATTGCATGCTGTAATGGTCCCGCATCCAATGTAATTTCAATAAGTTCGCCGCCGTCTAGCTTAGGCAAACCAACGGCGCGAATGATGCGATCATCCGTCCGCGTCACTTCGTAAAGCGCATCAATGATCAACGCTGCAATTCCAGGATCACGCAAATCATATGTATCCGCAACTGGAGATGGTAGCATCGAGGATAAGGCTAACTGACGCGTTTCATTTCGCACAAGCACCACGTTGTAGACGCCTGCATTCTGCAACAGCTCTGCCTCCAACTCTGGCGAAAGTATGTCATCGGCAAGAAGTGCAAGCGATGCAATCTGTGCACGTTCAATTCGTGTATTAAAATAATCCACCCGAAATCGCGCAATGGAAGGTACAAAAATCAACACCTCAGCCAGCATGACAAAGACAATCGTCAAGATCAGAAACCGACCAGAGAGCGTGTTGAACATCGTTATGACACCCAGCGTTGTACAAGTTTTACAAACGACTTAATCTTGGAATTGTCAAATAAGCGGGGCGTGAAATAGGCGCCAATTAGCTTTTTGTTGATATCCGATAACGTGGGATAAGGAATAATCACACTGGAGGCTTTGGAGAGTGTTAGGTTTTGAGCGATCACAAGTGACCAAAAGTGGATCAATTCACCCGCCTGCGCGCCCACGATTGTTACACCGCGCACACGACCTTTCTTCACCCAAATTTGCGCAAATCCACTCATGCGGTCACCTGCTATTGCACGATCCAATGCGTCATAGGTCACCCGATATGTTTCAATGTCTGAGCCGTCCGAAATGTCCCCCACACTGGCAACCTCCGGATGGCAATATGTCACCCGTGGGATATGATGTGTTTTGACTTTGGCTGGAAGGCCAAACAAGGCAGAGCGTACAACCAAGGATGCATGATACCCGGCAACATGGGTGAACTGCTCCTCACCTATCACATCACCAATGGCATAAATGGCACGGTTGGTCGTGCGCAAACTATCATCCACTTTGATCCCAATGTCAGTCGTTTCAATACCCGCAGCAGACAGATTTAGCCTCTGAAAATTCGCGCTCCGTCCCGTGGCGACCAAAATATGCGAACCCTCTATCGTTTGACCTGCAGCCAAGGTAATCGACTTATTCGCTCCGCTATTGTTAATGCTACGCACATCACAGTATTCAAAAACCGTTACACCATCCTGCGATAATGTGGTGCGCACAATGTCACGTGTATCTGAAGTTTCACGTGGTAAAATTTCAGCTCGTTCTATTAAAGTCGTTTTAATCCCCAAGTGCGCATGTGCCTGTGCCATTTCAACCCCAATCGGACCACCACCAATGATGATCAAATGGTCAGGTCGATCGCGGTTTTCGAAAAAATTTTCGTTTGTGAAATAATGCACCCTTTCCAGCCCATCGATTGGCGGTGCGATGGGTGTCGCCCCAGTTGCAACAATGATTCGGCGCGCAGTTACGGTTTCGTCGCCCACACGTACTGAATTTCTTGAAACAAACTCTGCATATCCTCGAATGACGCGGACACCCAAATTTTCAAAACGTTCCTGGCTGTCATGCGGTTCAATTGCGGCAATCGTTTTATGTACATGACGCATGACTATTCCATAATCCACCATAACATCCTGACAGGACACACCCAAGTTTTTCGCGGATGCCGCTCCCTCGGCGCGACGCGCGGCTTCGATCAGGGCCTTAGATGGAATACAGCCTGTGTTTAAACAATCCCCACCCATTTGTCCGCCTTCAACCAAAACGACGCGAGCGCCCATTTGCACAGCACCTGCAACAACAGAAAGGCCTGCTGAGCCAGCACCAATAACAAGCAGGTCCGTATCATACTTCATCAGAGCTTCCTTTTTTCAGAAGGACCGGCAACGCCGTCAATGCGGCCAAGCCCAAAAGTGGACCTAGCACATTTGGCGACCAGATGATTGAAAAATCAGGATCACCACCATTTTCAAGTATCTCGCCTAATCCAACACCGACCCATGTGTAAACAAGCCCACCAGGCAAAATTCCAACCAAGGTAGTCCACGCAAAATTTATGGTGCGAACCCCTACAATAGCGGGTGCAATATTGGCCAGGAAAAATGGGACAATTGGAACAAGGCGCAAGATCAGAAGCATGCTGATTTCATGGGTGCGCAAACCACGAAATAATCGTGCGACCACTCCATCGGATTGGTCAATCCGTGCGGCAAGCGATGCGCCAAACCCAAATCTGACTGCCATAAAGATAGTAACTGCTCCTAATGTAGCAGCAGTGACGTTTAAGAGTGTGCCAAGCCCCAAACCAAACAAAAATCCCCCAACCATTGACGCAACTGCAGCCCCCGGCAACGAGAACGAAACGATCACAAAATAGACGAATAGGAATGACACAGCAACTAGAACAAGGTGATCCTGTCGATAAGACAAAAGGTTAGCATAATTATCACGCAGACTATCAAGGGTAACGAAGTCGCCTACGAAAATGCTGCCCAACACACCACCCATGGTCAGTACAGCAAGTGGAAATAGTTTTTTCATGTTCACCTCACTGTGTCATAAAAAGCCCGCTTTGGATCAAATTGCCAGTGCCTTCACAAAGGGGTGATTATTTCTATTATTTTGTGAGAATAAGTGCTAAATCTTCTTACATTCTGAAATACAAACTGCCTTTAACGAAAAAATGTTACAAATGCATTCAGGCGGGTTTGACTTATCCTCAGATGCCCCTTATACGCAGCACCTCAGAATTACCTCTGACGCGAATCTTGTTTTGCGTCGATCAAAAACGGAGACGGAGCGATGAAACGCACCTATCAACCATCAAACTTGGTTCGCAAACGCCGCCACGGTTTTCGCTCGCGCATGGCGACAAAAAACGGCCGTAAAATCTTAAATGCACGTCGTGCACGCGGCCGGAAGTCATTGAGCGCATAATTTACGCGCCATCGATACAATTCCAAGGCACCGCCAGTTAGGAGCGTGAGCATGTCACAAAGACAGCACACAAATATCCTGCAAGCGGTGTCTTTTTCTGTTTCTAGCATTCAAGTCATTCAAAAGCGTTCTGACTTTTTGCGAGCAGCACGTGGACAACGACATCATTCAAAAACAATCATCGTTCAAAAATTTGATCGCAGGGATGGTGCGGGAATACGCGTTGGTTTCACCTGCTCGAAGAAAGTCGGTAACGCGGTCATACGCAATCGAGCCAAAAGACGATTGCGCGCGGCGGCGCAAATGATGCTGGCACAACACGGTCAAATGGGCTGCGATTACATTTTAATCGGCAAGTATGACACAACAGCTAATTTTCCCTTTGATCGGTTAAATTCAGATTTGAAATATTGCTTAACTCAACTGGTGAATAAAGGTGCGAAATGAGCCTACTTGCATGGATATTCTCGCTCCCTGTTAAGGGATATCGTCTTATTTTTTCACCATGGGTTGGGTATAACTGCCGCTATCAACCAACCTGCAGCCAATACGCATTAGACGCCCTTAAAGAACACGGTGGCCTGATTGGAGGATTTTATGCCGCGCGACGCATACTGCGATGCAATCCATGGGGCAAATGCGGTTATGATCCAGTCCCGCCCAATAAGACACACAACACACACTTGTGAACCATCTATCGATTCAGTAAATCAAGACCATGTTAGATGACCTAGATGATATCCACCCATTGTTCGCGGGTGCCCCTTCAACGACAGAGTTCAAAAAATTGCGCAAGCGCATTGTGCGGAACGTGCGCGAAGCGATTGAACAGTTTGGCATGATTGAAAGGGATGCGCGGTGGTTGGTGTGTTTATCTGGAGGCAAGGACAGCTATACGCTCTTGGCTGTTTTATACGAACTGAAATGGCGGGGTCTTTTGCCCGTTGAAATTTTGGCCTGCAATTTGGATCAGGGTCAACCTGGGTTTCCCGCAACGGTGCTTCCTGTGTTTTTGGAAAAAATGGGCGTCCCCCATCGCATCGAATATCAGGACACCTATTCCGTGGTCATGGACAAAGTTCCAGAGGGACGGACGTTTTGCGCGCTATGTTCCCGCCTAAGACGCGGGCATTTGTATCGCATCGCTCGCGAAGAAGGGTGTTCCGCAGTTGTATTGGGACATCACCGAGACGATATGTTGGAAACATTTTTCATGAACATGTTTCATGGCGCGCGCTTAGCGACGATGCCCCCGAAACTTGTGAATGAAGAAGGAGACTTGTTCGTTTATCGCCCACTTGCATTTGTCGCAGAAAAAGACTGCGACAGCTTTGCACGCGGAATGCAGTATCCAATCATTCCCTGTGATCTATGTGGATCCCAGGATGGTTTACAGCGTCAACAAGTAAAACAAATTTTAGACCAATGGGAAAAAAATTCTCCTGGTCGTCGTCAGGTAATGTTCCGTTCATTGATGAACGTTCGCCCATCGCATTTGGTTGACCCCAAGTTGTTCGATTTCGCGGGTTTGATACGCGATCCTGATAAATTTGAACTAGATTCCGACGACATCCCCGATTTACGTTAAGTGCGTCTTAGCATTCGTGCTAAACCTTTGGTGCTTCGTTGCAGAGGGCGTCGTAACAATCGGCGAACAGTGCAACTTGGTTGATCAGGGTGTAGATGCGTTGCAAAGATATTCGATCGCGCATCCACTAGCCCCGGAAAAGGTGGTGGCATGGATGGAAGACTATTTCAAAAAGTAATATCGCAAAGCTGCCATTAAAGGCATTTTCCCGCGTTATTCAGTCGTTAAGCCTCAAAAACGCCCTCTTGCCCCTTGACCTTTTAGGTCAATCTCTATTGAACCCACCTCAGTACTGACACTACAGGTGGCGACCAAAATGGATGATCAAAACAAAAACCTAATTCTTGCTTCGGTCCTCAGCATGCTTGTGCTGATCGTATGGTTTGTTTTGTTTCCACCACCCGTCCCTGAAGAGCAAAAAGTAGATGCCGCCGATGCAATTTCAACGCCCGTTGAGTTGCCTGCTGCAGATCAGGAAACCCAGGTCGTCGCAGATGAACAGGTTGCGACCACAGCCGAGGCCGCACGTATCAAAATAGACACCCCCAGAATATCTGGCTCAATCTCTACAGTTGGTGCGCGGCTGGACACGCTGCAGTTAAAAGATTTCCGCGTTTCACTGGACAAAGGTGCAGAAAACGTTCGAGTTTTGAAACCGCTGGGCGAGGATGAAGCATTTTACAGCGCCTTTGGTTGGATGGCCCTATCGGGTGCTGATGCAACAGAGATGCCAACACCCGATACAATTTGGGAAATTCAAGGCAATGATGTTCTGACCCCTGATGCTCCCGTGACGCTGACATGGAACAATGGTCAGGGCCTAAATTTCGTGCACGAGGTATCCGTTGACGAAGATTTCCTGTTCACCGTTCACCAGACGGTTGAAAACACCTCTGGCCAAGAAGCAACACTGCGCCCCTATGGACTGTTGCGCCGTCATGGTGAGCCTTCTGATATAAAGAACTTCTTTATCCTGCACGAAGGCATCATCCGCATGACGGATGGTGAACTGGCAGAGGACGGATATAGCGATATAGCGGATTTCGAAATTGATCCGCGCGAAGGTACACATGCAGACCGCCAAGACGTTACAGAAAGCGGATGGGTAGGTTTTACAGATCACTACTGGATGTCGGTTCTAGCACCAGTCAAAGGAACAGGTTTCCGTTCAACTGCCAAATATTTTGAAACCTCAAATATTTACCAAACTGAAGCAGTTTTGGACCCTTTGGTTGTGTCGACTGGTACATCCGTAAGTGCCACAACACAACTATTTGTTGGTGCTAAAGAATGGGAAACCATTCGCAACTATGAAAAAACAGGGATTGAAGGCTTCCTTGATAGTATTGATTGGGGTTGGTTCTTTTTTATAACCAAACCAATGTTTGCAGTCTTGCATTGGCTAAACCTTTTGATCGGCAATATGGGTTGGGCGATTATTGGACTAACGCTATTTATCAAAGCGCTGTTGTTCCCATTAGCTTACAAATCTTACGTCTCGATGGCCAAGATGAAAGAATTGCAGCCTGAGATGGAAAAAATCAAGAAGCAGGCGGGCGATGATCGCCAAAAGATGCAGCAAATGACAATGAAGCTGTATCAAGAAAAAAAGGTAAACCCAGCCGCGGGCTGCTTGCCGATTTTGGTCCAAATTCCAATCTTTTTCTCTCTCTATAAAGTAATCTTTGTGACGTTGGAATTGCGCCATGCCCCCTGGTTTGGTTGGATCAAAGACCTGAGTGCACCTGATCCCAGCTCGATCTGGAACCTGTTTGGCTTGCTACCTTATTCAGTTCCCTTTCAGGATGGCATATTGGTATTTGTTGCATTGGGTATTCTCCCAATCTTGCTTGGTATCTCAATGTGGCTCCAACAGAAATTAAACCCGTCACCCACGGATCCAACACAGGCGATGATCTTTGCTTGGATGCCGTGGGTCTTCATGTTTATGTTGGGATCATTCGCAAGTGGCTTGGTGATTTACTGGATCGCTAATAACTTGATTACCTTCACACAACAGTATTTAATTATGCGCTCGCAAGGCTTCAAACCAGATGTGTTTGGTAACATTCGCCAGAGTTTTCAACGTAAGAAAGCTGAATGACCAAGGTCGTCGAAATATGGCGTCATCCGATTAAATCGCATGGGCGAGAAGCACTTGATCACGTTGTGGTCACAGCGGGGCAAACGCTACCGTTAGATCGTGCTTGGGCCGTTGCGCATGATCAAACCGATGCAGATGGATCCGAATGGGCACCATGTACGAATTTTTCTCGGGGGGCTAAAGCCCCATCATTGATGGCAATAAACGCGCAATGGGACGATCAAAATCATCTGATGACGTTGACCCACCCTTCCAAAGATTTTCTATCATTCGATCCTGATAGTGAGGGCGCAAAGTTGATTGAATGGACTGAGGGTATGGTTCCAGAAGGCCGTGCTCAATCCAAACGTTTGATCCGAGCGCAAAAATCAGGGATGACAGATACAGAGTATCCATCAATTTCAATCGGCAACATGGCCACCCACCGCGCGATTGAACAAAAACATGGCCGTCAACTGTCAAATTTACGCTGGCGGTGCAACATCTGGGTTGATGGTGCGGCACCATGGGAAGAATTCGAATGGATCGGCAAAAATATTCAGATCGGAGTGGTAACCTTTGAAATTAAGGAACCTGTGACACGCTGCCTTGCCACAACTGCAAATCCAGAGACAGGTGCAAGAGATACAGACATCTTAGCGGTCTTGAACACTTGGGATCACCAAGAAATGACAGTTTACGGTGTTGCGAGCACAAACGGAAAGATCGCAATTGGCGATGAATTGCGGGTAATGTGATGCACCTTCCTTTTCCTTTGGCCTCTGAACCTGATGATATTTCGCGCGAACATGGTCGTATGTTATTTGCGCGCGGCAGTGACTTTCTCAAAGGTGTGGTTGCCATGTCTGGCCTCCCACCCGCAGATCGGATTGAAGTATGTTTTGCAGGTCGATCAAACGTTGGAAAGTCCAGTCTGATCAATGCGCTGACAGGAAGAAAGGGGTTGGCGCGGGCCTCAAACACCCCTGGACGCACACAAGAAATTAACTTTTTCACAACGGATGAAAGCCACTATTTGGTTGACTTACCAGGGTATGGATTTGCCAATGCACCCTTACCTGTTGTTGAAAAATGGCAGCGTCTGTTGAAACAATATTTGTCGGGACGCCAGTCGCTACGCCGGGCATTTATTTTAATCGACAGTCGCCATGGCGTAAAAAAAGTAGACGAAGAAATTTTATCCTTGCTGGATTCATCTGCAGTCACATTCCAATGTGTTATGACCAAAGCAGATAAGATCAAAGATCATCAAATGGTAAAGGTTTTGGATCAAGTCCGTGGGGCATTGTCCAAACACCCCGCTGCGTTCCCTGAAATCATCGTGACATCGTCTGAAAAGGGCGTTGGGATTGACACCTTACGTTCAACAATTGCACATATCCAATAAGTTGGATCACCACAATTGCGCCAAGCCAACGAAATGGAGTGCGCCAAAATGAAGAAACAAGATATGAACCGTGATTGGATTGCCACCGCACGCACTCTGTCCCAGGCGTTGCCCTACCTACAACGTTATTCGGATGCGATTGTTGTTATTAAATTAGGCGGTCATGCGATGACCAGTGACGAGGCAATGGACAGCTTTGCCCGCGACGTTGTGTTGATGCGACAGGTTGGGATTAACCCCGTGATCGTTCATGGCGGTGGACCAATGATCAACGCGCTGCTTGATAAGCTGGAAATTAAATCCCAATTCGTCAATGGCAAACGCGTCACTGACGAAGCAACGATGGAAGTTGTCGAAATGGTGTTGTCGGGGACTGTCAACAAACGCATCGTACAAGCCATCAATAAACAAGGCGGTCGTGCTGTTGGTCTGTCTGGCAAGGACGCAAATTTGGTCATCTGCGACCCGGCAGATCCTGCGTTAGGGTTGGTTGGCAATCCGTCAGAAATTAACCCAGACGTCATTCGCACCTTATTCGAAAATGACTTGATCCCTGTGATCGCGCCAATGGGTGCGGGTCGCAATGGTGAAACGTTTAACATCAATGGGGATACCGTTGCAGGGGCCATTGCAGGGGCCTTAAATGCAGATCGTTTATTATTGCTAACAGATGTAAGCGGTGTCAAAAACGCAGATGGCGATGTATTGACCGAAATGAATTCCGATCAAATTCGCGAAATGACAGCCTCTGGCGTAATTGCTGGTGGGATGATCCCCAAAACAGAAACTGCCCTCGCCGCTTTAGAAGAAGGCGTCAAGGCGGTTGTGATCCTAGATGGACGTGCCCCTAACGCATGTCTGTTGGAATTGTTTACCGAACACGGTGCTGGATCAATCATCAGGCTAGCGTGAACGCAGTTGATTTTATGATGGCGCTGATTAGATTTTAGCCCATGGAACACGAAACTATCATCCGATTATCAATTTTTCTGGGGATCTTCGGAACCCTCTCATTGGTTGAGGTTCTGAACCCTCGTCGTGCACGTGTAGTCACCCGAAGAAAGCGGTGGTTCACGAATTGGGGTATCATTCTTGTTGATACGTTTGCACTGCGTTTGTTGGCTCTGGTATTGCCGTTGTTGGCAGTTGGGGCGGCGGTGGATGCGCACACCCTTGGACTTGGTTTATTTAACATCGTTGATTTACCTATCGCAGTTGAATTTATCATTGCGATTTTGGTGCTAGATTTTACTATTTGGTTGCAACATCTTCTGACACATAAAATCCCGTTCCTATGGCGATTGCACAGGGTCCATCATGCAGATCGTGACATGGACGTAACAACGGCGATCCGTTTTCATCCGATCGAAATTTTACTATCAATGCTGTTAAAAATCGGGCTGGTCTATCTTTTGGGGCCATCCACAATCGCGGTAATCGTATTTGAAATCATGCTAAACGGTCTGGCGATGTTTAACCATGCCAATATTCATCTGCCGCAGCGCATTGACCAGATCATGCGTAAAATTATTGTGACCCCCGATATGCATCGGGTACATCATTCGGTTGAACGCAGCGAACATAATTCAAACTACGGCTTTGCTTTGTCAATTTGGGATCAAATATTCGGCACCTATATCGCCCAGCCAAACAAAGGTCACGACAATATGACTGTTGGATTACAATGGCAGGATAGGCATCCTGATCAACTTTGGTGGAGTTTATGGCTACCTTTTCAACGCAAATAGGATTTGACCATCTATCGCGAGCGTGTACTGCATATGGATTACGGGTCGCCGGGGTATGCGATGTGTGCGGTGATGATAACATGACTAATCTAACATCATTGGTTTTGCTTTCGCCAAATGAACCGGGGTTTTGGGATGTGTTCAGTTCCTCTACTGAGTACCAAGATGAGCTTGAACATCCCATGGATCGTTGGTCTGCACGAGTGATCGGCAAATTGAGTGCTGAATTTGGTGGCACTCCCTATTTTCCCTTTGGTGGCGCGCCCTATCATCCATTTTATTCTTGGGCACTAAGGACAGGGCGCGTTTATGCCTCCCCCCTGCAATTTTTGGTGGATCACGAAAGCGGGCTTTATGTTTCGTTTCGTGGCGCAATTGGATTTGCAAGCGAAATCACAGATCCTCGCCCAATCTTGCCATCACCCTGCGCGGGATGTGCTGCGCCCTGTTTAACCAGTTGCCCGGCAGATGCATTAGACCAAAACGATTACAATGTTTCAAAATGCAAATCGTATTTATCCACGTCACAGAAAAGCTGCGAAACATTCGGATGTGCGGCGCGGCGCGAATGCCCACACACTGCGCAAACACAGCGTCCAATGGCACATGCTCAGTTTCATATGCGCGCTTTTATGGGATCATGACGCCGGATTAATTTTCGAAATCAGACCACTTTAGCTGTTGGTTACGTGTCACCGCCACTTTTAGTGTCTTGCCAACAACCATATCAAACTCAAATCCTGCGATTTCACCTGACCCAGGACGGCGCGCCCAGATGTCGGATTCCGTAATCACATGCCCCGCGGCCAAATCTGCATCCGCCACTACAGACGCACGAGCAAAGCGATAAACATCCTCTTCAGGCCCCGTACGCTTTTTCGGGTTCATCAATGCGGTATGAATTTCGCGAGATCTATCAATCAAAAACCGCAACTCTGCGGGGTCCATCGAATTGATAATATCAGGCCCTTTGCGATAGCGTGTGTCAGTATAGTGACGCTCTAATATTGAAGCACCCAGTGCCACAGAGGCCAGCGCCATTTCCGGCCCAATTGAGTGATCCGAAAAACCAACAACCGCATTTGGAAAAGCCGCTTTCAAATCGGTTACGCCCTGCAAACTGACAATTTCGGGCGGTGACGGATAAAGGTTTGTGCATTCCAATAACGCATATTCAATGCTTGCATTCTCAAGGATCTGAACGCTTTCTTGTAAGGTTCCAATCGTCTGCATGCCCGTTGACATGATCACGGGTCTGCCCTTGCGCGCGATGTGACGGATAAGGGGTAGATTGTCTGCCTCCCCCGAACCAATTTTATATGCAGGAACGTCCAAGGTTTCCAAAAAGTCCGCCGCTGCGCGCGAAAAAGGCGTTGAGATATAGATCAATCCCAATTCTTCGGTGTAACGTTTTAATTCGGCTTCGTCATCACGCGACAATGCGCATTGCGCCATGACATCCCAAATAGACACATCCGCATTCGGTGGAAAAATCTGTTTCGCCTCATCGGTCATTTCATCTTCGACTATGTGCGTCTGATGCTTGACGCATTCGCATCCAGAAAGTGCCGCAAGGCGCACCATATTTTTAGCGACATCTAAATCGCCCCCATGGTTGATGCCGATTTCAGCTATCACAAGGGGTGGATGGGACGGTGATATTTCCCGATTACCGATTTTCATGGTCGCCTCATATGAAATTGTATTGCTGTTTGCCACATATAATCAGCCACTGCAGCGCTGGCCAAGGGCTATTCGCGTGTCTCACTGGGATAGACACCCCAAAGGGTAGATTTTTGCGCCCATCCTTTATATCCACCCGCTTCAACTTCACACCATGTCTTGGTGCAGGTACCCAAATCCGCAACAACGTTCTTTTCAAACCGAGCGACAATAATCGCGTTTTCATCAGGCTTGCGAAAAACATTTGTCAAATCCTGCGTGATCAGAACTGTGCGCACACCGGACAAAAGCGAATAGTGAATCCATCCCCCTGCCCCCTCATAATCACGGACGCGTCGCCAATTTTCGTATTCTGCGTAAATTTCTAATGGAACGCCGCGCCGTTTGTAGACCCAATCAATTTTATGCGACAGGGACGGACCACGCCGCGCATTCGCCTCACCCGCCTTTAATGACACATATCGCGGCATCGGCAGATTTGTGACAGGCCCTTTTTTTGTGGGTTCTGCATGTATTGGTTGGGCAAAAAACATCGCCACGCTGATACAGGTCAAAATCGCTTTATGCATTTTTTGCTCACTCGGTACTGCTCTTTTTAGATTGGGTTCTTGTACTCAGGGAATTTTTATCACACTCTGCCACCAATGATAAACGGATTAAAGCCTGCGGAGCCTATCGATGTCGGGAATTCGAACGAAAGTTGTGTTAACCCGACGGTTGCCTGAACCCGTTGAGACACGATTGAAAGAGCTTTTTGACGTCACCCTACGCGGCAATGACACGCCAATGTCGCGCGCTGACTTGGTGGATGCAGTCAAAACCTGTGATGTCCTGGTCCCCACAATCACAGACAAAATTGATGCAGGGCTGTTAGGGCAAGCAGGTGCAAATCTAAAACTTATCGCGAATTTTGGTGCAGGCATTGATCACATTGACCTGGAAACGGCACGCCAACGGGGCATTTTAGTTTCAAACACACCTGATGTTGTCACAGAGGATACCGCCGATATGGCAATGGCGTTGTTAATGGCTGTCGTGCGCAAAATTCCGCAAGGATTGCAAGCCATGCAATCAGGAGAATGGACAGGTTGGTCTCCCACTGCCTATTTGGGTGGCCGACTTGGTGGACGCAGATTAGGCATATTGGGCATGGGACGCATTGGTCAGGCCGTGGCACGACGCGCCAGCGCGTTTGGGATGCAAATCCACTATCACAATCGTCGACGATTACGCCCTGAAATTGAGGAAACATTAGGTGCGACCTACTGGGAAAGTTTGGACCAGATGGTGGCGCGCATGGATATCATGTCCATAAATTGTCCGCATACGCCATCAACCTTTCATTTGATGAATGCGCGTCGTTTGCGATTGTTGAAACCAAGTGCAGTTATCGTGAATACATCGCGCGGGGAAGTAATTGATGAAAATGCGCTCACTCGGATGTTGCGCGCCCAAGAACTGGCGGGCGCGGGCTTGGATGTTTATGAATACGGCACCAGCATTAATCCACGCCTGCGGGAATTAGAAAATGTTGTCCTTCTGCCACATATGGGATCTGCCACGCTCGAGGGCCGGGTTGAGATGGGGGAAAAGGTGATCATTAACATCAAAACTTTTGCTGACGGGCATCGCCCGCCAGATATGGTTGTACCCTCAATGCTGTAGGTTTTTCAGCGGCTCTAATATTTGCTGTAAACGCGTACGGCGTTTTTCATGCTGTTCAGGGAGTTTGAGTGCGGTACCCAGCGATGCCACATCTTCGTCTGCAGTGAACCCTGGTTCATCCGTGGCAACTTCAAACAATATTCCCGCAGGTGTGCGGAAATAGATTGCATGAAAGTAATTGCGATCGCGCACATCGGTGACGCGGTAACCTGCATCGGTCAATACCGATTGTACGGCCAATTGATCTGCTTTAGTAGATACAGAAAACGCAATATGATGCACCGATCCTGCGCCCTCTTTCGACTTTTCTGCATTTGGGAGTTTTATCAAATCAATCTTATTCGCGGCATTTCCATTCGCCACTATTAGGCGTGTTATGGATCCTTCTGTTGCATAAACGGCATATCCCATGAACGTCAGAAGTTCGACCATTGGGGCAACATCATTGACGCGCATATCAGCAGAATGAAACCCACGAATTGCATGGTCTGCTGGAACGTCACATGTGGTCCATGGTTTTCGATCATCCGCAGCCTCGACCAATGCAAAATGTTCCCCATCGGGTCCATAAAATTCCAAACGCTGTTCTTCAAAACGAACGCTTGGCGTTGTATGACCTGCGCCAATTGCATTCAATCGTTCACGCCAAAACGGAATGCTACCCACCGGAATGCTAAAGGCCGTTGTGCCCACTTCGCCCGTTCCACGGCGACCTTGTGCAATATTTGGAAATGGAAAATACGTCAGGACACTGCCTGCGTTTCCAACCTCATCCCCATAATACAGGTGATATATCTCGGGATTGTCGAAATTCACTGTCGCCTTTATTCGACGTAGACCCAAACCTTCGGAAAAGAATTTGTTATTTTCTGACGCAGATGACGCCAATGACGTAACGTGGTGCAATCCATTGATCTGATGTAACATCGATGACCCTTTTCTGTTTTGTTATAAATTAGGGTCACCCGCCAAAAAGGGAATTTACAAAAAATGCGCGGGGCCTGTGCAGCCCCGCACAGATCACATTAAACGAAGAATTGACCGCCGTTTGCTGAAATCGTTGAGCCGTTGATGAAACCTGCATCATCAGAAGCGAGGAATACAACACAGCGCGCGATTTCCTCGGGCTCGCCCAAACGGCCAGTAGGAATTTGGCCGATTATGCTTTCGCGCACTTTTTCTGGAACGGCCATCACCATTTCTGTTGCGATGTAACCGGGGCAGATTGCATTTGCAGTAATACCTGCGCGCGCACCCTCTTGGGCCAGTGATTTTACGATACCTAAATCACCTGCTTTAGTCGCGGCATAGTTCACTTGGGCGAACTGACCTTTTTGTCCATTGATCGACGAAATGACGATAACACGGCCAAATTTGCGTTCACGCATTCCGGGCCAGATTG
>Ga0213864_10000435_pt1 | contig 18802 bp, 12 predicted proteins | sample PICome_5_FD_160078 | JGI IMG/M metagenome (GOLD analysis project Ga0213864, IMG submission 160078) | Coastal seawater microbial communities near Pivers Island, North Carolina, United States - PICO247 | ecosystem: Environmental > Aquatic > Marine > Coastal | place: USA: North Carolina... | reverse complement strand
GCATGGATAAGGACGTCAGGGTGTTATCAAACTGTCGCTATGCAGCTGACTGGAGTCAGTTGTGTTGTGTCTGTGTGTAGCTGCAGTGCGGGCCCTCGGGGCCTCTGCTTGTTCAAAGTTAGTCTAACTTTTAATTCTCCTATAATTAAATTCTTTCATATTTAATTTTCAACGTAGTTGATGTGACTATAGAATTGCTCTGCAACGATTGTCAATGGATATTTTCAACTGTCCGATGTATGTTCTTGTCATCACCTTCTTTGTCTTATTTTTCTCGTGCTGTATATATCTTCATCTGGTTTTCTTTTCACGTACGCTGGTTGATTTCGATTTCAGAAAGATAATTGACGATGGCACCGGTTGTCTGCTTTTGTCTGTCTTTCTCTTCTTGTTCTTTCTTTTCGCTGTAATTCTGTCGTGAGGTGGTCGGCTCCATTCTTTCGTTAAATTGGTCACAATCTTCGTCGTCTTTCCGATGAAGGTACAATTTTTTGACTTGTTTTTACATCTGCTTATCATTAGCTTTGCCCTTGTCATGCTGTTCCCGGAGTAGTTGAGGACTCTCTTTGCTATCTTTGATCCTGTATCTGTGTTTGATAGCCCTATATTTTTTTTGATTATGTCTATTTTACTCTGCTTTTTCCTGCATGTATTCGTTGAGTATCTAGTTCTTTTTGCTGTGCCGGCTCTTCTTTTCGTCATCATCATCGCCGTTGTCTGTGAACCTAATGTAGTGTGTTCTGGTCAAAGTCTATTCCATTCCTTACAGCTTTGTCGGCTCCCCTCTTACCGCTGGTCGCTTCCCATCTATTGCATGTGACAGATCGTCGTATTGGTTCTTTTATGGGTGATGTGTCACTGTCGAGAGGAGGGGAGGTTGTTTTGATCTGTTCGTAGGAGATGATTGATTTGGTCGTTTTGATGTGGTATGTGGTTTGCGTGTACCGATTCTACCGGTATGGTAAGTAGTTATGTTTTAGTAGGTGCGCGTACTTACATTTATTTTCTCGTCTGTCTGGCTGGCTTTTTACCATAACCCGAGCTGCGCACAGCGCACTTCGCTTTATTTGTGCAGCTGCGTTGTTATTGTTTCTATGTACAGCATCATCCGCACAGAGCAGTTGCTACAATCCCAATATCTCCGTCACTTTCAACGACGACATCACCGTTAGCAGTTGCTGCTGGGTATTGTCTTGCCTCCTGTGTTCCCTTTACTGTAACATTTAGCTTCCAAATCCATATCGCATCGGCTTTCAGCTTTCAGCCTCGGTATTGGATAATATATCCCTAGTTGTATATATTACTATATCGCATCCATGTCGACACCCGGTGATGTTATGGTATCTGATATTCGTTTGGTTCGGCGTAACCCAGTCCACCGTAGCTGCTTGGTCAACTCGTTACTGAATTTTCACAGGTCGGTTGGATCCAACGAAGCTTGCTCCTACGTTAACATCAGGCCGTGCAGGTTGACCGTTCTCAATTCTGATGACGTCGAAGCGTTCTTTGGTGACGACTTGGACTCCTTGGCACTTTTCCATCAAAGTGAAGGTATTTTATTGCGAACCACGTTATCTCACAAATTTGTATCTCGGGCTGGCGTTGTATGCGATGTGAACTTTTGGCACTTATGGAATACTATAGTCTTCAGTGGCTGGCAGCTACTTGATGTTCATGCCTTCGTTAGTATCTATGGTAATGGCGTCTCTTCTCACCTGGTTCTTGTGAGGTCAATGTCTACATTCTCCTCGTCTACGTGTCGGCTGTCGTCAATCCGGCTTGACATATTATCCTTCCCCGATGTTGGTTACAGCATATTTGAGGACATCTGCACCATCTTCAGACGTTTCGTATCCGTGAGTCAGTGGCTTGGCGGTCATAGCTTCAAATGGGCCAGGACCAAGAGTGCACCTGCTTGTAGACTTTCTTTTGCCAAACAAGTGGACAACCTTTCCTCTATGGTCCGTTGTCGTCTCCCCCTTCCAGTCGTTATTTGTCACATGCTGGAAATAAACGCACTCTGTGTTAGCTCAAGCTCGGGTCTTCCATCTGGCTTCTTGGTCCACGATTACTATCATCTCAAGTCTCTCCTGATTGATCGCTTGAATCTTGTTGTTCACAGCTCCAACCTGTCCCTTATGTTAGCCAACCTTTACCGCTATGTTGATGTGAACCACCTTTAGCTATAATTTCCCCCTTTTTTTTTTATTTTATTTTTTCTGGCTTTTCTTGATGTAATGTTAGTTGCTCTTTTTGTTTCTGTCCCCGCACTGTAATAGTTGTCTTTTATCCCCTTGGTGTATGTTGCTCTTACTTCGCCCCGATTCTGATTTACGATGTGATTGTTGTGGCTGTCAAGGTCTTGTCAAGGTGTAGTACCCGATCGTTTTTCCTTTCTTGATATGCCTCACGATGCTCACGACATTTTTTCCTTCTTTGTCTCCAATAACGATTGGGCTTTTACTCGTCCACTCCCACTCGTTGTTTTCATTTTGGTCAATCTCGTAGATAACAACCTTCGCAGAGAACCCTTTAATCTTGGCGGATCTGATAATAGTCATTATGTTCTCGTCATTTTTGTTATTGTCATTGTAGTTCTCTTCGATTTTAGTCATCAGCTGGTCGTATAGTTGTCGATTTTCCCTGTGGTTGTGCTTTTCACCCATGATCCCCTGCACCACGGTCTCTGCATAGAGCAATGTAGGTTCAGCGCACCCATGATTCTTGGTTTTTAGGGTAAGTTCGAATGATTTCAACTGTTCGTTAATGGCGATGACATCTTCCACGTCTAGCAAATTCATCCCAGAGTCGCTGTCGCTCCCATCGCCGCTATCGTCTTCGCTGCTGCTGCTGTCATCAATGAAGCTGTCTTCGCCACTGCCTTCGCTATCGTCATCACTGCTACTGGACTCAAGGACACAGCGGTTTCTTTTTGTTCCCCGTCTGTTGGGTTCTCCTTCGTCCTCTTCTTCCCCGCTCTCTTTGAGCTTAGTCTGTGCGAGCTCTTTGTAACTTTTCTTGAAACAGGCCACGAAGTTGTTTATCTCGGCCTCACTCATTTCGGGCTGTTGTTGCTTAAGTGCGTTTCTCATTGCTTCGTTCACAAATTGCTCGCTCATCGAGGGACCACATTGTTGACTTGTGGATGATTCTGCCGTTCCCTCAGTCACGACTCCAGCCACTGAGGTTGAGCTGCTTTTCTTCTTCCTCGCTGCAGCCTTTGGCTTCTTCTCACTCTTGCCGTTGCCTTTCGCGTCGCTTTTATTCTTCTTAGCCTTTTTAGCTTTCTTCTCATTGCTTTCAACCACCTCTTTCTCTTCGGCAGGTTGATCCGGTTCTGCTCGTTTCGTACCATTCTTGATCTTCGCTCCTCTGGTGTCGATCTTTTTTACTATTCCCGCTGCCGCATCGCTCATGCTTACAGCTTTGAGGAATTTACATAGTACGGCTGCTCTCTTGTCGCTACTCATTGATTCCCTAGCCTTTCGGTTTCCCTCTGGATCGTTGAGCTTCCTAAAGCAGGTCTGAAGGATGCCGTTGGATGAGAAGCTGTCACTTGCGTTGAACGCATCGAATGGGAAATTGCCATTACCGAATGAATCGTCATCAATTCTTGCATCAATTGGCACGATGCTACTCAATTTATCCACCTTGATGACCTTAAATACGCTGTTGAGCGGCCATAAGTTCAAGTCAGTGAAGTCTTCTTTGTTGAAGCTACGCCTGAATGAGATTACCGTGAGATTCACCATATCAATGTACCACAGAAGTGACAATGGGGTGACTGTCCCCGAGTTCTTTTTGGTGTCCGGATTAAAGAAAGGGTTGAAATTAGAGCAACTTAGCTTGCCCCTAACACCTGACTCTCCTACTTCCTTGAACAAATGTTCGACAATACGGTTGAGTGTTGAGGTCTCTTGGCACCCTTCGTTTAACAACTGGCGGTAGCATTCTTCACTGCAGCTAGCGGGCAGCTTGTCGTGCAGCTTTGCGAATGTTCCATACTCACTTAGTTGTTTTGTCTTTCTTCCAACCACAGCCAAGAGGACGACCAAATCGTACCGCTTCTTGTCCTTTACTGTGTCTGTTCCCATTACGTTTTCTGATACGTATTTGTTTAGACTTTTCGAGATCAGTACCGATGTTGTCCACATATTGTCTTTGTATTCACATAACATTCGATATGCAGAGTATGAGGTTAGTTATATTTCAATTACGTGATAATTAAAATTGAATCCATACGATATAATATACTCACATAAGAAATTCGCAATGTACGCATTATTCTTTTGGTGCACAGTAATAAGCTGACTGATCTGTTCAATAGCCTGTGTGAAATGCTTACCGTCGTTTGATACCTCATCGGCAACCAGCATGATGTTGACAATGTTAACAGCGACGAGATTTTTGGAGTTATCGTCGGGTTGTGTCAAGTTTAGAGCTGTGTCGACCTGTTGGGCTATCATTAGTCTGGCCTTATTATTGTCATCGAGGCTTTCCAATGTAAGCTTTTTGCCCATCATAATTTTGCCGAATTCTAGGGCGAATTCGGGATCGTATTCAAGTCCGAAGAATTTGAAAACTGCCTCAACAATAGCCGGGCTTGAGGTGAAATGTGAGAACTCTACGTCGTTGTTGTTGGAGCCGTTGTGAAGAGATTTATTGAAGGTAGCTCCACTTGCACCGACTGGTAGTGTTGATGTTTTACTTGACTCGGTCACAATAATATCCTTTCCCTTCTTCTTCCTCGATGCAACCTCCTTAACTATTACTGTAGCAACTGCATCCTTACCGCCACTGGGCTTTCCGACGATACCATTCATTATCTTCATCCCTGCTTCATCGCTGATCAGGTCACATGACTCAGTGTCTTTTGAGAAGTCCTTTGAGAGATCACTAACCCGCACGTTAAATTTGGCCGACCTTTTACCGCTTCCCCTGATCAAGTAGTCTGAGGTACCTACGGCGTGTGGCAAGGTACGCGTCTCCCTCCCCACTCCTAATGTACTTAATGCGGCTGTGTTTACTCGCCTACCGAAGCTTTTTGTTGAGTTACCACTGTTCGATGTTCCAATTGCTTCTGACCTTGCTAGCAGATGTTTCATGAGTTCACGATGGCTGCAGTTCTGACGTGTGACGATAACAGTTACTGTTAGCGGAGTGCTGAAGACATTGGGCTCGTTTCGGTTAAGTTTTTCGATCGTGCCTACCATAGCTCCTTCGCTATCCTTTTCTTCTGACACGTGTTCCCAATTATTAAGATCGCTATTCTTCAAGTAACTTTCATTTGTTGGTGAGCAGAGACCCAATCCATTGTTTGGCTTTGCAACTCGATTTTGCATTGACTTATCTCCTGCATTAACTCTGTGATTGCCTGCGATGATCGTGATAAGGATCTTAATGCCTCGTCTGACTTGTTCGTAGAATTTCAAGTAATTTTCCTGATTTGTTCCGCTTGTAACAGGTTCCAAAGTGTGGCCGTCCATCACCATATTGTATTTATGGAGTGTATCACATATCAACCTCATGCCTTGGAATGTTAACACATCGGCTTGAAGAATACTGGTCATAGCACCGCTATCGATGAATTTCTGGACATCTTCCGATACTAGCTGAGGTGTAACTACAATTGATTTGTCAATATGTTCTTCTGCCGCCTTAGTTTGTCCCGCGTACCAACTGCTGACGGGGTTAACGTAATCTTCCTGTTTCTGTCGAGGTAGTAATAATATGAGTTGCGATTTCATTTGTTAGTTGTCGGTAGTCACAGGTACCATAGTCATTTTTAATTACAGAATAATTCGATTTGTCGAGGCATCTCAGACACGTGTCTTATTGGCAATATCTTTCAATTTTAATTTCGGCGTAATTCAAATCTTACCTGATTTACTTCAGCTTGGTCTCGTTTTTCACAAACAAAGACTGCGAGAGAACTCTCGTTTAAAATCATCACACCTTTCGGGAAGTGTTCTGCGAAAGTACTTTGGATATCTACCACCTTTTGGTGATCCAGATCCGTCTGATTAGCTGGTAGAAATACCATTTCCCCTGTATCTTCGTTCTTCGTGACCATAACAGTCAACGAGAGCAGGTTCACGTTGTTGACAATATCTTCGGTGAAACCACCACAGCTGTATCGTGTATGGCTGTATTGAAGTGTGACCGAATCAGCCGTGTTCTGATCTGGGGTTACCATCGAGGAGCCATTCTTAGCTGTAATCTGCTTACTTGGTGTTTTATGCAAACTAGAAGCTGTGGCTGTGGCTGTGGCTGTATCTGTAGCAGCCTTGGCATCGTTGTTCGTAACGGTAGAACTATCGTTACCTGTCGCAGCAGCAGCAACAGTAGTTTGGGCAGTAGTAGTAGTAGCAGCAGCAGCAGCAGCAGCAGCAGAATCTTCACGAGCTTCAATCACGCCACCAACTTCAGCAGCAGCAGATGCAGCAGATGCAGCAGCAGCAGTAACAGCATTAGGAACGCTTTCACTGGTCTTGGACTTGGTGGAATCGGTATTCCTGTCGGAGGTATTCGTTTCAGTAGAAGGGGCCTTGCTTCCTGCAGCAGCAGCGGCAACAGCTGATGGTTCCATGTCGACGGCACGGTTGTTAGTTGGGTTGATGATGCTTTCCTTCTTGTTACTATCATCGAACACACTCCCGCCGCCTCCTTGCTTTGGGGGGGTTACGTTAGTAGTGGCATCATTTGATGATACCGAATTCACCTTCGTAGTACTTGATTGCTTCGGGCTGCTCGCCTTGGTTGAAGTTTTGCCGGGAGATTTAGAGGAAGTAGATGTTGATGGCGGAGTCCGATCAGATTTATCACCTCCCTTCGGTTGAGTGTTTCTAGGACTTGTCCTACTAGGACTTGTCCTATTTGCGGTTGTAGACCCGCCACCTTTGGCTGCCGCTTGTATGTCGGCTTCTTTTGTTTTCGCTACTTTATTCCTTGCCATGGTTGTTTCGATTTGATTTGTTGTGCTTCATGTTGTATTTGATGTTTTGTTGGGGCGATGTTTTGGCTTTCGTCTCGATGGGGAAAGTTCCGGATATATCGCGGAATTTTTGATTTGGCTAAGTTAGCTTGACACCTCATCTCGCCTTATATCACGATGCTTTACCTTGCTTTACGAGTTTTTGACGGCTTATTGTACTTTCACCGGGACTTCTTCCCATCGGTTCCTCGATCACCAAGTACCACGTTGATGACATTTTAATTCCTTGACACCCTGCTTCCGGAATATGTCGATTCATTTTTCACCCTTGTTTGTCTTTTCCAATTCAGTTAATTGTTTTCGGATTTAAGTAAGATCTAACTGAACTTGTTTGCTGATGTATTGTTAATTTTATTATTACTTTCCGACTATATAGTCTCACGTCAACAATCATATGTTGTACCCTTTGTGGATTGATCTGTTTTTTCTCCGCAACGTGGTCCCAAAGTTCAGAGTCGTCATCTTTCTCCGCCACGTACTTGCATCTAATCTTCTTTACGTCTTCCGTATCTATCTCTCGCCGGCTTCAACTTAAGTTGCATTTACGTGGAGCAACGCGTTAGCATGTATTGCGTTTGAACAAGTACGCACGGTCCTTCAGGTCAACACGTCATGTTTTTAGGTCCGTGCGTTCTCCTGAAGTTTGCTGACATCTCACCACGTTACCACTTGTGATGCCAATGTTCCTCGGCCTTTATGCTTATTTGGATTGCAACTCTTTCAGTTGGTCTCATTTTTTGCATCGACAACATTTACCTGCATTGCTATCGTTATCATCTTCTTCATCTCTTCATCTCCAGTATGACTTCTGTTATTGATCTAAGCGGTGGTGAGAATTCTTCAAGTTCCAATCCGGCAAATCTCTTTGTTGGCTTCAACGGTATAAACTGGAGGGAGATTACCGCTGATCATCCTCAGGTAACCGCCGGTGCTGCCTTCTTCTATAAGGCACAGAATATGGATGAAGTTCCAACTTCTACTGTCACCAAACTTCGTGCCTTTTTGCTGAACTTCACTCCATCTCAACTCCTTCAAGCTTTTGCCTATCTCGGTGGCGAGGTTGCGGATGCTCCCAAGACTAAACGCGCTGCAATCAAGTCTGTCGCCTCGCTCGTACTGGCTAAGACTCAACACAGCCAAAATCGCGTAGTCTCTACACCCGAAACTAATGCGAGATCACCTGATGTGTCCGCCATCAAGCTAGCCACTGCTGTGTCGTCAGCCTCGAAGTTTTCCACCGTCACTACTGACGCTGCAACAGAGAGCTCTATTGTTTCCCTCTCCCCTACTAAGAGAAGCAAGTCGGCTGGATCATCGAGTGATCGTCGCCCTCAATCTTCGTAAGTTCGGCTTGTTTTGTTTTGGTTTGTTTGTTGTATGTTGTGATTTTTTCAGAGGTCGGCGGCAAGTTCGTTTGATTTTGAACGGAAATTTAAATTATGCCGGAAAAACTTTTGAAATTTTCTCCCTTTTTCTGAACGGACAAATTTAAATATACCGGAAAAAGTTTTGAAATTTCCCTTTTCACTCATTTCCCTTCTTCTTACAACTCCACAAAACACGCACAGGCAACCTTCCAAAAGAAGTACTAGCAAAAACGATGATGAGCGCTTGCCTTGCCCACCATCATATGGGCTTGGATCGGGTTGGACTTTCGTCAAGAAGATAAGGGGTAATGGAACGTCTTATAAGTACTTCTATTCCCCTGACGGGAAATTGTATCGTTCACTCAAAAAAGCACTTGAGGAGTATTCGTCAATGTCCGATAAACTAGCTGATGCTGATAATGAAGTTGGCAACGAACCTGAAGACGATGATCACAATCTGGATGATATTGTCTTTGATACCAACGACGATGTTGACGACATTGATGATATGTTGAATGATAGCGACGACAACGAGGCCGACGATAACATGTTGGATGAAAAATCGTGTTCGGATTATGACGATGACAATTCATCTATTGAGGATGACCTACTCAACTGTAATGTCAAGAGTGACTCTACTGGGACTGTGGGTTTGAAGACTGTGGGTTTGAATAGTATTGACGAGTCATCTCAACCGAGCAACAAAAAATTCAAGCGCGACAGCCATGATGGCGTGTGTAAAACCGACGCGTTGAGTATTTCGGATCAAAACAAGTATACAACACCTGTGCGGAACTTATTCCCAAACCAAGATCACAGCGGCGTTGGTGATACTAACAACCAAATTAAGTTACTGGAGATGCAGTTGGCTCAGTTGAAAGAAGCGGCAGGTAAACGAGCTAATAACGTTTCTTCATCAAAAGGTAAGTCCGAATCAGCCGATGATAATGTTTTACGTGGATCAGCTTCAAAGAAGATCGGCTTAAGTGTTAGCGAGACATCGACTTCTATTGTCACCAACTTCGACACAACATCAAATGCATTGCCTGTCTATCGGTCTCCGTCAACGAAAATCCAGAGTACAAACGGTCCAGTTGTATCCTGTGAAGTCACGGCAACATTCACGGATAAAGCGGGTAGTATTAGGGGCAATCTCGTATTTATTCAAGGTGGATCAGAGTTGTGGTTTATGAAGCCGGATGTTCTTAATCAAAGCTCAGAGAACATGTTGTCAAATGCACTGTCTGGCAAAATCGCCGATGTCTTCTTGAGTTTTCAGGATACTTTCTACCGAGCAGTTCCAAGCGGGCAAAACATTTTGCATCGACGTACACCAAGGTTGAATGACACTCGGGTTCCTTACCCTTCTACGAGGCTTATGACTATCATGAGGAACCCTTCCATCGGGTTTTCTGTTCAGAACTGCGTTACTCACTTTCAGAACCAGTTGAAGGCAATGATGGTTAAGCCTGTAATCCCGGCTCATCTTCTAATTGAACACTTGAAGACGGACATACCAATCCTATTCACCAAATTCATGGAGGGATCATACCGCCGCGATGGTCAGAAGAATACACCGTACAAGGACGAGAGCGAACTTAAGAAGTACTTCGAGGAGGCCTTCCAACGTCAGTTTATGCACGGATTTACCAGGGTAGTGTACGACATCACATTGGACAAGTTCCTCCCTGATAGTGGCATTAAAAAGTTCCTACTCTCTCTTGGCTATAACAGTTTCGATGAGATTGACGAACAGGAGAAGAAGTCGATTTACCTCAGTGGCAATTTCCCAGATTGGAATTCGATAGAGGAAGAACCAATTGGTTCGTAAACCTTTGGGAGACCTGGCATATTTAGCTAAACAAAAGGGGTTGAGACAATCAAGAGGATGGACAAAAATCCATGTACCTATCTGAACTAAACACGATGTATATTCTCAACAACTCTTTTCTAACTGATTATTCTTTCCTTCCTTCGTTTTTCTTGATCTCCTCAATTACTGTTGTGTCTAGTCGTTACACCACCAACAGATGAGAACACTTCTAATGCAACGTTGACATCTGATACTAGTTGCACCAACTCTGAAGTGAAGTCATCACGGATCAATCTATTTGAGGTTCAACATCGTCCAACTCGCCTCGATGATGCAAAGTTTTCAACTCCGCATATGTTAGAATTTGCAAGGAGATGCCTCCAATCGCAAACAGGAGCTACTAACCTCAGGAAAGTCGGGATTGTACACGGGCACATTTTACAAGCTGTCGAGCATTCAAAACGTTTATTAACAGAAAATGGATATGACCAAATCAAGTACGAGTTCCCAGTAATATATCGCCACGCATATAACCAAATTCCTATCCTCAAGTTTGATTCTGGCCGTATGCTCGAACTGGGCAAACACTCCGTTTATTCACCCGAGTTCAATTACCTCTGTTCAATTTTCATCGAGGAATTTGAAGACGAACACAAGGTAGGCCTTAGATATCAACAAGGGCGTCTTCCAAATGTTGTTGCCACTGGAAGTATATCGCAGGGAAGTAACCTTCTGAATTGGATAGTGCACAATAAAGGCACATGTTTCGTGCTTCCTTTTCGCACGACTCCATCGTCTGAAGCGAATCTGTTGGATGCCGATACCAATTGTCGCGATTTGAATTCAAGACTATCTCGACTCGGCAGGAACAACGCTTTCTTTGAAAATTCAGTACATGATACACTAGGCAAGTACAGCGTCATTGTACGAGGGCTCGACTTCGTAAGGCTGTCAGCTTGTTCCATGTCGGATGCTTGTTCCATGTTGAATGATTCGATCATCAACTTTTTCATGAAGTGGCTTATGTTTCAACGATTCCCTGGAGACAAATCGAGTAAAGTTTATGTTTTCAGCACGTACTTTCTGTCCATGGATTGGACAACGGGTGACATGAAGCGATGGCTTCGTAAGGCTGGCGACATTTTTGAAAAGAAGCTTCTAATTTTCCCCTGTCATGCATCGAGACACTGGAGCTTGTTGGTTGTTGTCAATCCCGGTAAAATTATGCAAACCTACAAGCGATGGGGCGACACAACTTACAAGGGAGAGGTTTGTTGTATGTTTCACTTGGATCCTCTCGGTTCATATGGACACAGTTACAAAAGCAAGCAATGCTTCGCACGCACTGTAAGGAATGCACTTAACGCGGAATGGGATGATAGACACAACAATGGGATGGATAGGCTAGCCAGGCCATTCACACACCGAGACTCGTTCAAATTACATTTCCCTACTGGTAAGTAGTAATATTGGTACTGGTATGTGTTTCAAATTTAATTATCCTGGAATTCCTTTTAATAACAATATTCTTTGTTATAGTCCCTACTCAATCTAACTCATATGACTGCGGCGTGTTCATATGTCGATACGCTTTGGGTATCATCAATATGGTGGATGTTCCACTCTTCATGAGAGATGTTTGTGTAGACGGTTTAAGCGGTTATGTTACTAACAACGATTGGTTCAGATTTGATCAAAGTGATGTCACACGTTTACGTGGTGAAATTCAGAATATAATAGTTACGCTGACCGAGTACTACCACAATCACAGAGCATTGAGTAATGACCGAAGGATACTAAATGATCTCGATTTTGACGATGATTTTGACGAAGATGATGATGACGTCGTCGAGGTTTCGACAGAAATAAAGGATCGAGGCAACTCTTCTGATGAATCAATGGACTGGGTTTGGGAGGAAAAATCAAGTATCTGTAGTGATGAGAGCCAGGTGTCCAACTATCATCCCGACAGCGATAATTCCTACGACAGTGATGGGTCGGACGAAAATGAACTGTGTGCTGACACAACAGGTAATTGGATGTATTATTTTCTTCAGATCGAATTCATGTCACGCCCATTGTTAACGATAACATTGCATTGTATTCGATTTAACCACGCAGCTGACCTAAGACAGTATCGAAGAAGCAACACGGGTGAAGGTTATGGAACTGGGACAGAGCCACTGATTGAGGGGACAACACCCGACCACGACCTCAATATGTACGTTCAGTTAGGTGATGTCATCGAATACAGGTTTGGACAACCGAAATGCGACATAGAATCCAGGTGTCTTAATCGCGACTATACCAGGACTGGACGGGTCACTTCAATTGGTGCAATGAGGGACGATAAAATCATCAAAATCGACAACTTCGATTGGTTAAGTCGAAGCAAGGACATGATAAAAAGACTAGTGATTGCATCTCCGTCTAGTTCGCATGAAGACCAGTTCATCAATCCCAATCCAAAATGGGTAAATCTCGACAAGGTATTCGTAATTCAACCATACGAGGATGTTTATTCCGATGACGACGATGACGATGACAGTGATGGTGACGACGACAACCGTGACGATGATGACGGAGAAAACAGTGGCGAGTTTAACGATGACGAGCAGGATGATGACAGTGAGCATGATCTCGAATTCGACGACTCGCCGACCGGACACAATGGGAGCGGTAACGCCAACGACAGTCATCGAAGTTCAATGGATGACATTGCGAGACACGAGGCCAACAAGGCCAGATCCTTGCGAAATCTCAGGCATAGAGTCGCCGATGGGACTACCAATCATGATTTAAATACAGAAACAAGACGAGCAGTGCGTGAGAACAAGAGGCTAGATCAGAGGCGCAAGACCGAATACTTCCTACCTTGGGCCAAAGAGAGCCAGACGGATTATGCCAAGGGGAAGAAGGCTGTGAACGAGCTTTATCTTGGTGCTCTATCCTATGGGATCACGCACATGTTTTATAAGGAACACATCTACAACATCAAAAATAAAGTTGAATTCTGGAAGTCGGTCAAATCTTTCCGATCGAAACTGAGTTACAGGGCCAAGAGAAATAAGGTCAAACTTGGAATACACGGCGTGGTCATGTTCATGGACAATCCTAGCTACGGAGTTCGAGGTCAATCGAGAGAAACGGTTCGAGAGAGGGTAATTTTCGAGGAGACCATAAAATTCGAGTACACGATGAGGACTCTCCAGCTAAGGACCTGTGGAGTCTGTCGTGAGAACAAGCTCATGTTTAAAGACAAGGATCTCGACCACGAGCGAAAAGACGGTGGGAGTGCCATATCGTCGACGCTAAGAGAGGACGACTTCGTATGTCAGTCATGTAAAGACAACAAGTACGACACTAACAATCACTACCTTCACAGTAACCTTCATCCAGTGTGGTTCGAACGGGATTCGGAGGGTAATATTGCAATTGGCACCGACGGAGAGCCGATCACTAGGTACGACATTCCAGTGGAACTGTCCACATTGACAATGGCGGAGAAGTTGCTAATCAGGCGATGCTCACCGCTTATACCCTCTCATCATATAAAAAACGGAGTATATGGGATTAATGGCCACTGTGTCTGCTTTCCACAGGATATTGATAAAATGTGTGATGAGCTACCCCAGCAACAGTCGAGCATGGTAATATTTGTACGTCACATCAGTAATAGAACGAACGGCGAAGTCAGTAGCCGTCACTTCAAGGTGAACAAGAACAAGGTAATAAGAGCACTTGAATGGCTCAAATTGCATCACCGTGGCTACCATAACATATCAATAAATGCAACGAATATGAACTGGATAGAAGGTGAATCAATATACGATTACTGCGAGAAATACGTTTTTACGTCAAAGGCGACAGCTAGAGACAATGCAGCGGAATCGGCCGAAACTGTCTCGTCTAACCAATGCGACGGGAGAGATTTTACTGACAACATGGAAACAGTTCACCCCAATTATAAGCAGAACAGACCGAACCCAGAACAGACACAGGTGATGAGGGAACTACAAAACACCGCAGCCGAAAGTGGAAATATGAAGAAGTTACTAGATTTTCCTCCGATAGATCATTCAAGTCCATTGAAGTAAGTTCGCCTAAATTTTACGTGCAGTGTGCTAAAATCTATTCGTGTTATCAACCACTTACTTCTATCTCATTTCCTTTCCTGCGAACTCAATTTGCGTCTACAAATGTACAATAACAGCGAATTCGATTCAACAGAACAGATATTTGTAAATGCCTTTCCTTGGTTATTTCCGGGCGGGATAGGTGATATATACGACAGACAGCGTGGAAAGGTCCGTGATGTCTCACAGTGGGCGAAACATCTGATTCGATATCATGACGGTCGTTTTCTCAACGACCAAATGTTTACACTCTACATATTCAACGTTCGACAAAGGCACTTGAACAACACAAAAGGAAACTTTTTCTACACAAACAAGCACTTCCTAGGCGCCAACGATAGACCGCCACCAACAGTTCAGGAACTTCAAGACCAGATCCGTCAAGGCGACTTCACCAACATCAATAAGTTGAGGTATATTGCGAGAGGAATAAGAGGCTGCGACAGCTTTTGGAGAGGCAAAACTGAGGAACTGGAGAACTGGATCGACTACCATATCTCAAGGGGACATGGTCCACCCACCCTTTTCATGACATTCTCTTGTGCAGAAAATTGGTGGCCAGATTTGCGTAGACTGATGATCCAGTTGGAACGAGAAGCTAACAATCCAAGCCATGCCAAACTGCTTGAAGACAATGATCATAAGGCTATGACCACATCCGTCAAGCGCTTCTCACTGTACGTGAACGATTTCTTCATGAAGAGATCGAAAGTATTCCTCGACACCGTCGTCAGGAAGGGGATGCGAATCGAGCACTACTGGGCCAGAGTCGAATTTGCTCCAGGTAGGGGACAAATCCATCTACATCTACTCGGAATCGGCAAAGATAAATCCTATTTGATGGACTTCCACAAAGCTAAGACCGAGGAAGAGAAGGTCGGAGTATTGGAGAATTACGCAGAGAAGGTTCTCAAAATGACAGCAGATATAGATGTAGATCACGACGTTGTATCCGATCAATCCCCAGAATCGATGAGTCCACTTCGTAGAAGATTCTGCGAAAGCTACAACAGCCAGCAAGATGCGATACAACTATGCGAAGAATGTATGGTACATAAGTGTAACTGCTACTGCCTGAAAGAAACAAATAAGATTGAACCTAGAGAATGCAGATTTGACTTCGGAGTTGAAACGGTTTACGACAAATGCGATACAGAAGGGCGACCTCATCGGGATGTATCTGCAATTGTTGTTGACAAACGTAGAATTGAACATTTTCATATGAAGAGAACAAAATCACGGAAGGCTGTACAACACAGTAAAACCATGCTGCAAGGTTGGCGTGCCAATTGTGACATACAAATTTTGATTTATAGGTCGCATCCCAACCGACCAAATACAAACGAAATTGAAAATGTTTGTAAATATGTAGTAGCATATGCAGGAAAGAAGCACCATACATCAAAACAAGAGAAGGAAGCAATACAGAACATAATCGAGAGGTAAGTCGATCCAAATTTAATTACAGAGTAATTAAATATTCCTTCGACCCAAATTCTAACCCGTCGTCTTATGTGAACAATGTTAGCGCCAACACAGCGGATCTGGGAGGTGTACAATCACTTGTGAAGACATCATTAAACTGGCTGACTAGTAAGAGACTGATAAGCACCCAGGAGGCTGTGCACGAACTAGACGAAAAGTGCCTACCACTCGTTATTTGCTCCGAATACATGACCAAGGTTTCTCTTCGCAGTTGCTTATACAAACTAAAGAAGAAGGACGACCCAGATCCTAAAGACTTTGTATACCAATACGCATCACGAAAGCTAGAACACATTCACTTGAGTCTGAGCCAGTATTTCTACAAGGTTTGGCGGAAGAAGGATTTCTACGAGGACGAGGACACAAGACGAAAGTTGAAGCGAATCCTACTACCACAAGGGCTTAATTGCAAACCATGTCACCCCATTAATTTCGATTACGCAAGGGGGATGCTAATTATGCACAAACCATGGAGCTTCGACAAACCACTTAATTTTAGGAATAAGCAACAAACAGTTGACGAGTTCAGAATCATGCTAGAAAATCGCGACGTACCAACAAGTGTTTGGACAGAGTACATGAGGGCAGTCCATTACTCTCAGGTTCGAAGAATTGAGATTATTTCAAGGCCCGGCACTCTCGAAGCTGACGTCAACCTGGATGAACTAAATCAACACGACGCAGATCAGCATCTGAGTTTTCTTCATTCGAGCGACATGACCGATTCTAGGATTAATCCGATGTTGAGCAAGGACCAGGTAGTTGACATTGGCCTAAATCATGATTGGTCGATTCCTACGTTCAAAGGGAAACGTGATATCACTTGTCCAGGTGAGGAATACTGCAATAGGCTCAGGGAACAGCGAGCCAACTCCGAAAGGGCCCTGGAACGGACACTTGAAATACCCGTAAGATCAAATGGCGATGAGTACAATATAGACATGCTATCCGATGAGCAGAGGGTCATAGTTCTGGCCATGATTGACACAATTGTGAAATTTCTGACGAACGACGAAAGTTACGAACCTCTTAGAGCAACAATTGTTGGCATGGGTGGTTGTGGCAAATCCCTCATAATTAACACAGTCATAAGCATTGTCAGAAAGCTGACGAAAACTAACGACACAGTCAAAGTGGCCGCCCCGTCTGGAAATGCAGCCTGGAACGTTCAAGGTTGTACATTACACTCTCTCTTGAACATCAACGTAAGAACTCCATGGGCATCAATGGGTGAGGAGAGCGAAGATTCCCTCAAACTACAGCTACTAAACTTGCTAGTGCTCATGGTAGATGAGCGAAGCATGCTCAACTCTCACGTTACATTCGGAGCCGAGGAACATGTGCGGGATTGCGCATATGGAGGTCACAACTGGAAGGAGCGATGGGGAGGTATTCCAGTTGTTCTACTATTCGGCGACGACTATCAGCTACCGCCAGTAGATAAGATGGGCGGAGTCATTCAGGGATTCTCGAAGTACAAGAACAAAAACAAACCAAAGAATATCTCCCGGAAGCGTAAAAACGATCAGATATGCGATTATGTTGGATTCGAGCTGCTATACGAAAACATGACAACGTATGTGTTCGAACTGACTAAGAATTTTAGAACAGCTGATGAAGAAGACAATGCACTTATGAAACGACTCAGGACAGGAGATCAGACCGACGAAGACGCACAGAGACTGGCTAATCTTCACCTAGATAACTTCTCACCCGACTTTAGAAAGAAACTCGAGAGTGACCCGAAAACTCTCCACGCCTTTGCCAAGCAAGAGGACAGAAAGAAGATGAATTTGGATCTACTAATAAAAACACACAGGAGAACCAAGGCACCCGTAGCTAGGTTAAAGTGCTATCTCAGTTCGAATATAGTGGGCAACAACACAGTCTACCCTTCGCACTTTCGTCGACAGAGGATGATTTTCTCCTTCGACGTCTGCGTTGGAGCTCAAGTATGCCTGGAGATTACTAACATTGATCCGATAGTTGGCCTCTATGTTGGTGCGATCGGGACGGTTGTTGAAATCATTTACGACAAATCAAACGGACCAAACGGAGACGCTAAAGAACATCTCCCCAAATACATTGTTGTGGACTTTCCTTCGTTTAAACCCAGACCAGGCCAGCAAGTGTGGGACAAGAACAACCCAACGGTAAGAACAAAGAGCCCAATATCAATTTTGTTGTCGTTTACTATTCAATATTTAATCATGTCGACTAATACACAACTCATTTACATTCCTCTCTTAAGCACGTCCCAATTGTACCACTTGTAATTACTTGCGACAAGAAATGTTGCTCATCAATGTTCATGCCACTTGAAATTGCTTACGCGATAACAATCCATCGTTGTCAAGGACTAGAGGCAGGATTCCACGAAAACGATAGGTGGAACCGAATTGTAATGGACCCGTCTGACCTGGATTGGGAGATACGCTACAATCTTGGAACATTGTATGTTGCCACAAGTCGGGGGAAATCTCTAGGATCCAGAACAGAGAGATTCCCAACGGACAGTGCAATATACTGGACAGGGATGGGTACTGGAATTGACCGACTGAAGAACTGTAGGTACAAGAAATCAGGAGAAGAGTGCGAAGCATACAAGAAGAGACAGGCTTGGGTCGACTACCTAAAAACAAGAATTGAAGCTACAAAAGAGATATTCAATCAAGACAAGGTGAATGAGATAACAGAAACGACACTGAAAATAGCACTAGAAGGCAATCTGATAGAAGATGAATCGGACCTAAGAGCAAGAATAGCAACAATGATAAAGCAGCCCAACGAAAACTGGAAAAGGAGAAAAATCGATTATCAACTACCAGAAGATTACTTTGAAGACGCCTAAAGGGGCAGATTTAATTACCTAAGAATTAAATTTATACATTTCTCGTAACCAAGAAAAGAGTGAACTAATTTCCTCTGATGGTCTCAATAAGAACCGTATCTTGTCACATTAGAGCATTCCATAAGTGGAGTTACGGTATCTTTTTCTCGATTTCTG
>Ga0213864_10000431_pt1 | contig 18897 bp, 15 predicted proteins | sample PICome_5_FD_160078 | JGI IMG/M metagenome (GOLD analysis project Ga0213864, IMG submission 160078) | Coastal seawater microbial communities near Pivers Island, North Carolina, United States - PICO247 | ecosystem: Environmental > Aquatic > Marine > Coastal | place: USA: North Carolina... | reverse complement strand
TAATTTGCCTTTCTGTAGGAGTATCAGCAAATCCAATTGTACTTTCTGAAGTAATGAAATTTGTTCCTGCAGTATCAGTTCCATCAATTGAAGTGAAGATAATTAAATTATCTACTTCAATTCTAGGGACAATACTGAGGAAAGTAATATAATCTATCTTTCTATTTTCTTTTATTCTTTTATATCTTCTAGAAACTACAACTTTTGGCGGTTTTGTATATCCAGAACCTGGATGAGTGATGATTATATCAACAACGCTTTTATTGACAACTAAAACTTCTGCTTGAGCACCACCACCGTTTTCATTTTCTGGAATAAAATTAAGTATAGGAGGCGTGTAATATCCTATAGCAGTTTCTTTATCTTTGATGTCATTATCAACAAACAACTGAATATCTCTCTTATTCCAATCAAGAGAAACTACAGAACCATTTTCTATATTTGCCGTAATTCCAAGACCAGTTCCATAACTATAACCATTATAATTTGTTGCGCCTACTTTACCATAGATTTGATTTGATACTTCTTTATCCTTTCTAAAATCTTTTAGGTGTACAAATTCTGGTATTTTTGTGATCTTTCTATAATCCGACTCGCCATCAATTTTGATAGAATCATTAACCCTTAAGTTTGATAAAGGTTTCAACGTAAATGCTTCATCTCTAACCAATTGTCTAGTATCATTATCTCCTCTAAAATACTCATACTCAATAGAAAGATCGCTAGTGATACTAAATTCAAATATGTCGGGATTGTCCAATCTTCCATTTGGAGAAATCAAATAAGTTGCATTTGCATCCATGTCTCCCACATTATTGCTTAATAATGTAACATAAAAATAATCAGTAAGATCATCAATTCTTATAATTTTTCCAACAGTAGAAATATTTCCAGTAATTGAATTTTCTTCAAATAAGTATGAACCTATTCTAGAAGATACAATAGGATAATTATCTGGAAATAGAGACTTGAAGAAAGATTTTATATTTTTCAAAGTAACTTTATCTGGACTACTATCTGAAATTTTCAATAATACTCTATTGTAATAAGTATCTGGTTCAAAATTATGGAAGGTTAATTCTTTTTCTAAATCTCTTCCATAAAGAACTAAAATATCAACTCGCTGTAAAACTTCAGTACCATCTGGTAAAATAAATGACTTCAGTGGTTCTTTAAAAGTTATTGTTCCGCCATTGATTGTATAAGAATCTATGTTTTTTTGTAATATGCCATCAATAAACACATATGCGTAATTACTATTATCAATGCCTCTAATAAACCCAGTTTCTCTATCAAACATTAGGAAAGGACCTGTTTTTTTGATAGAAATTCTTTCGTTGTTTATAGTAAGATTTTCATAGCTTCCAACTCTAACTATGAAAGTCTTATCTAAAGCAATAGGCTCTTGAACAGTTATTGTGTTTTCTTCTTGTGCCCATATTGGAGGAGAAGAGAATGAAACAATATCAGAAGTATTTGCATCTTCTGATCGTATAATATTATATGATCCAGGTAGTTGTAAGACGCCATTTATAAAGACTAATAGATCTTCAGTTTCATTAGTTTTTACAATAGATCCATCTTCGTAGAAGAGTTCAAAATCTGTATTTTCTCCGTCAATATAATCTGGATTTGTTTTTTCAATAGAACCGACGCCATTATTAATAACGGTTTCTATGCCAGAATATAGAGATACCAATGAAGATTCTACATCTGTACATTCTTCATCTAATAACAATGGATCTGGTATAATATTGTAATTTGAATAAGTTCTCAGATTAGTCCAGTTACCAGTTCTTTGATTGTTTTCTGGTTCTGGTTGAATGAGATTAATTCCTTGAAGAAGTAGAGTCTCAACTATACCATAATAAGAATTCAAAGCAGATTCTACTTCAAAACATTTTGGTAAAATATCATTAGGATCTTCTAGAATATTGGAGTCATAGTATGGTGTTTCTGATGTATAAGTTCCAGCAGGTAACTCTCCACGCATAGCAAGAACCATCAAACTGATAGCATATTCAAATGCATCAACAGATTCTGTTAGTTCATTATTAATAAATCTGACAGAATTGCCATCATAATATGCTTTTGCAAAGTTTACTATTTTTTCAGTTCCGCCATATCTTAGCGAATAAACTACTGCATCTACAAGATACCCAGTATCTCTCTGGCACTTGGATTCATCTGGAATTATCAAAGATGGATATTCATTTTTGACCCATCCTAATGTTTCTTCTTGAATATAAGTTTTATTCTTTTCAATTAGGTTTGATGCATCATAGAACGTTCCACTGTTTATCTTACTAAACGAGAATGTTATCTGCGGGATTGATTTAATAGAATCCACAGAAGTCAGAGTTACTGCTCCAACTGGTATAGGATCTACACCAACGTTCAAATTACCTGCATTTAGAACACCTGCATAAGTTTCATCTTCGGTTATTGTAATTGTTTCAGTTGGTCCAACAATCAATCCGCTAAGATTAGTTCCAGATCTAGCAGCATTTGATAATCTTATCTGAGTATCATTGATAATTTCGGAAACTACAGTTCCTTCCGCAAATTGTTTTCCACTACTAACGTTCATTCCGACAACAATTCCAAAAGATGATGGAACTGTGACAATATCAGAAGCAGAAGTAAACACGGCATTAGTTACCGTATAATCCCAGTTCCTAGCAGCGGCAGAACATAATTTTGCTGTATATTCAAATGCATCTAAAGTTTCTGTAAGTTCATCATTAATGTGATCTAATACATTGCCAGTATAATAAGATTCTGCTGATAATATTGACTTGTAGTTTCCTCCAAATCTCAAATCATGCTCATATGCATCAATAATAAATCTAATATCTCTAATACACTTAGATCTGTAAATATTCCATGGAATATTTGGATATTTTTCTATTGCGTATCCAATCGCCTCTTCGGCAATAAAATCTTTGTTGAATCTAACTTGATTAGCTGCATCTAACCATCTTCCATTTCTTTGGAAGAAGTTTCTTATCTTCCTGAGATACTCTTGATTCAGAGTATCTGATTTGAATCTGAATGATTTGCAATAGAAAGATTGAGCAGGAATAATTTGACCTTCGGAAACACGTGTTCCGAGGGGAGGATCGGCAAAAGTAATAGAAGATCCAGAAATTGTGTATGCTACTTCTGGTTCTTGAATAACACCATCAATGGTGATCAATAATTGCTCTTCATTATATGGAGTAATTGCAAGACCAGTTAGTTTGTCAATCAAACTAAAAGTTTTTGTTCCTACAACTTTTCCTGTATCAGAATCATATTCTCCATCAAAAGCACTGCCCAATATGATTTCTGTTGAATAAGTTTCTGAATTACTTTGATTATCAACAGAAACTGATCCTAGACCATACTCTTCATTCAAACTATTAAGATTTACAAAAGATTGCTTCAAAGTTCTCTTTGTTGAGAGATTCAAAACACTCTTTGGTTCTAGATTGATGATAGTAAAATTACTTGATGCTGTATTACTAACACGGTTCTCGCCAAAAGATTCTACTATTACCTCTCCAAATAACTTAAATCCAGCTGGATGTGTAGTCTCTTTGATGAGATTTCTCCATACATCAATGGGGGTTTTTGATTTTACAACGTATGAAAAATCTTGATAGAAGAAAGAATCTGTTATTCTTTGAGAATTTGCACTAATTTTGCCCTTATCAGAAGTATAAGAACCAATGTTATCATAATAAGATCTAATATTTGGAGTAAATTTAGAAGTGGCAATATCAACAATTTTTGCTGTATTTCCTCTGGCAGATCCTTTTAATGTAAACCCTTTGATAAATTCTCCAGTTACATTTACAAGTTTTAGAATATTACTTCCATTACTCCAACCATTTTTAGCTACACGTCCTGTTGCATAAACAATACCATTATTTTCTACTACTATTCTTTCTCCATATGCAAAAGCATTCTCTGTAAAATCTTTTAGTATCAATATAATATTTGATGAATATTCTCTAAGGATAGTTCTGTCATTGGTGAATAAAAATCCACTATTCTCAACTTTTACTCTTTCTGGTAAACCAATATTATTAGATTGCAAATAAACCTTTGCAGAAGACTCTACAACTTTTACGGATGGTTTTTCTGTATAGTTTAACCCACCATTCTTTAGAGTTGCAGAAATAATGACACCATCTTTTACAAAAAGATCAATTTCTGCCTTAGATCCATTACCTACAATAACCGCTTTTGGATTTGTGTAATTTGATCCACCATTGATAATAGAAACTCCTGTAATTCTATTTCCTACAGAATCATATGCAAGTTCTAAAGTTGCTTCGTATTGACTTGTTGCTCTAACACCAACAACTGTTGGAATTGATTCATAATCTCTTCCAATATTATCAATTTTAATATTGCTTATTTTTCCTATTGCTGAAGGATTTGAAGTAATATATCTTATTTCCCCAGATCCATCGTATTGCGGTGCTGTAATGTATTCATATGCAAATCCTGTCTCTGTGATGAATATTATTTTCTTTTGACCTTCTAGGGGATCCTGAACAATGTTGAAGAATCCTCCATTGACATCAACATCATTATTTTTATCAAAGAAATAATATCTTGAGTATTCTACTTTTTGGGAAGCAGAATCTACCAATCCAAAATTATCAATAACAGTATTGTTATTCAATGATGTTCCATAGAAATATATAAAATCTTCCCCTGGTTTTAGTTTAATAAAAGACCCAGGGTTGCCAGGATTTGCATTAGATCTAAAACTATCTACAGCAATAATGTTTTTATTATTACTTGGAGAAAACTCCAAGTAAGTATTTGCCATAGAAAAATGACTCGTATCAAATGTATAAAGATATTTTCTCTGTAAATCTAGATTTGATAAAATATTGAAATTAGAATTATCTGCAGAATACTCAAATCTATTAGAAATTCTAATCAATCTATTTACTTTGACTCTTTTAGCAGGAACACTGTTGTCAACAAATAAAGAATTTGATTGAACTTGATTTATATTAGAAACGCCGTAATTATAAGATAATGTCAGAGTTTGTGTTTCTCTTTCATATGATACAACAAATGGATCTCCCTGACTTGCACCATTCAATTGGGATCCTACAGTAAATCTGTACTCAGGAAGTGCAAACCCAATGTTAGTATCATTGAAATGATCAGTTGCATTTGTATTGTTTTGACCTCTCAAAACAACTAATTTATTAGTTTGATTATCTACAGAAACAACCTTTACTATTTCTGCCCCGATTTGAATCAAATCATCAACTGATACTTCTCTTACATCATCAACGAATAAATCAGTATTTGATCTAGAAAATCCAACATGATCAACTATAGCAAGGTAGTCCCTGCTATCCAATACTGTTCCTTTATCTAAATCAGAGTCCTTGAAAGATATAGTATCTCCTCTTCTATAGTTACTACCTTTAGAAGTAATTGTTACCGAAGATACTACACCAGGATTGAAAACAACCGAAGAAACAACACCAGTGATAGGGAAATCTACATTTTCATTAGTTAGAGTAACTACATTGGTAGAAGTATTTACAGACAATACTGTAGTTCCAGATGCAATATTTTCTCCACGAATATTAGTACCAACAAAAATATCAGATGCATCATCAATAGTTATTGTATTAATAGCTTGATTGTAGCTACTTACTGTTTTTGTGTTTCCAACAACTACAGTTGCTCTTGCATTATTTTGACCTCCTTCATTTCCAATAACAGAATTTGTTGTCAGTCCAACTGTCTGTCCTACAGAATTCCTTGATAATTCTACATTGGAAAATAGAACTTCTACGTCAGTAAAAGTTGCTCCACCAAAAGTAGTTGCTGCATAATCAAACCCACTAACTAAAGTATCAATTCTACCGATACCAGTATCTTTTATACTGGAATTATATCTAGGAGTTGCTAATTGAACAGTTTGATATTTTCTCTTTCTGATGTAATATGTTGTTTCTGTTACTGAGTCATCTGGAGTTACTTGTACATCAACCAGATCATTTATATCTAAATTATGATTATCTGTAGTTTTTACTAGTGCTATATTGTCTTTTTTTGAGAATAACTCAATATTTTCGCTTAAAGAAATAATAGAAATGATACTAGAAGCAGGTGTATCTGAAGTTACGCTACTAAAAATATTATAATCTTCATCAATAATAAATGATCCTGATAGTACTTTTACTTTGACAGAGTTCTGATCATTTACAGAATCCAATACTTCACCAGTTGCAATTGTTGAATTTACTCCATCAAAAAGACTTAAAATAGCACCCTTTGTAAATTCTGATTGTTTATTTACAATGAGATTTATTACGCTAGTATTAGAAGATATTCTATCTGTTAGATTAAACTCTCCAGAAACCGCTCTTAGTAAAACTTGATCTGTACTAAAAGAATCGCCATATATTTCCCCAGTAGCCCCACTATTTTGTTGAGTAATAGTGTCTCCTTCAAAGAAATAAATCTGAGATTTTGTCTTCAATTGTACAACTTTATTTTGTACACTTTCAATTGCTTCTACATTTCTTCCAAAAACTTTACTTACAGAAGCTGCAGCACCTTCTCCACTACCAGTAGAAGATATGGATAACTGTGAACCAACTGAGAAAATTTCTGGCGAATCTTCAACTACTGCTGATGATATAGAACCCTTAGTAATTGACTGAATCGTTGCGATAGATCCATATCCATTAGCACCAATGTTGTTTACGTTTAATCTCTTGCTATTCGTTGGAATATCATTTTGTGAAATAGAAAAATCATAATTTGAACTTATAGGAAGAGAATAGTAGTTCTTACCTAAGATAAATGGGAATGTTGGAATATTAGAAGAGTTAGTCGTAATAAAATAAGCGTAAGTGCCTTCAGGATAATCTGGAGTTACGCAAAATCTGCCATTGTTCTCGTCTAAACGAGTTTTTCCTGTGTCTTGATTTTGGGACCATGTGTAGTCATCTATAAAGGTTCCTAATGAATACTGAGATATAGCTGGTCCATTAGATCTTGAATTATTCAAAGTATAACCAGATTCCAATCTAATAATAGATGATGTTGGATCTCCTGGATCAGAATAACCAAATGGTCCATATATTGGATTGCCATCATAAGCATATCCAAGTATTTTTGAGTGTACTTTTGTAGTTGGCTCTTGATACATACTGTTCAAGTTATCGCCAACAGAAGATCTCAATTTTAATGGATTTGCTACAATACCATATTGTTTCCTGTTGAAGAAATCAAAGACATAACCATTTGCTCCGTCAAGATCGGATTCATTCTTTTTATATCTGTTCTTTACCCACTTTTTGATTTCTGCTTTTGCAGTTGCGCCAGAACCTTGTGGAATAACAGTAACTTCTACTGTATTTGCTTCATATAATCTTCCTGGATTTATTTGTATAAAATCAACAATCTTTCCATCAGATGATACTACTGCTTCATATTCTGCAAATCTACCTTTACCATTACTATCTGTAATCACAATAGAAGGAGCACTTGAATAGTATTCCCCTGGATTCTCAATTACCAAACTAGTAATTTGACCAAGAGTAACGATTGCTTTTACTACAGCGTTTCTTCCTGAAGTTATAGTAATTTCTGGATCTTCTGTATAAATCTCATTATTTGTAATAGTAATGGATCCTACAGTCTCACCTGAAAGAGAAGACTCTGCTTTTCCTGAAACATTATTGATAAGAACAAATGGAGGATTTACATATCCATTGCCCTTAGTAGTAATAGTTGTCTTTACAATATTACCATATTTTACAAAATCGCTGTCCTTGTATCCAAACGCTAGTGTACCATCAACGAAAACACCAACATCATTTGCAGGAGTTTCATATACTTCTGTGGTCTCAATCGGAGACTTTCTAATTACTTTTAGATTCTTTGGATCTTCAAGTGTTGCAGATACTGATGCTGACAATATATCATATGATGGATAACCAGAAGAACAAATATAATAATACTGATCATCTTCATATATTGCAGAAACATCTGCAATGAAATTATTTACCTGAGATTGTAGTACTGAGTTTGTTTGAATGACTGGAGCAGAGTTATCATCATTAACTTTCCATCTAATAGCACCAGATACTGGATCTGTTATAATACGATCTCTCGTAGTAAATCCAGACTCTGATCTTTCAATTTTATCGCCTACTGCAGAATATGGCAGATTTAGTGTTTTTTGTAAGTCATAAAGAACACCAAACACCATAATTTCTGTATTTCCAAATACTACTGGTGTATAATCATATACTTCTTTTCCTGCAGAATATGAAATAGAAGAAGATCTGGATTCAATATAAAATTGCTTCGCATTTTTTTCTTTGAAGAAAAATCTTTCGGATCCAATTACAAATGAACCTTCTTTTCCCCAACCTAAAGTAGACTCTACCGTAACCCTATCTCCTTCCGATGCAGAAGAAGAAACAGGATTTTCTAATTTTGTTCTGGAAGATACTCTAAAATTTCCATTGACTGTAGATGGATTCAATATAATTTGATATAGAGTCTCTCCATCTTCACTACCAATAGTCCTTACATTATCTACAATAGCAGAAGCATATCCAAATGTAGGATCATTTTGAACAATTTGATTTCCAATAATATCGTCAATATCACCAGATACAAGTTTTACCTTTAGTGAATAAGATGTTTCCCAGTCTGAAGTTGATGCTTTTAATGTAAAATCTCTTGGGTTGTATGTGGTGGGAACGTTCTCAATGTCTTTAGCGACAATTGAATTAAAAATAAACTTGATTGAACTCTCGGTTCCCTTTGCTTTATAGAACTTTTGAATGTTCTTTATAAGAGTTCTTTTGTCTACATCGCTCTTTAGATACTTTTCTGGGAATGATGCAAGATATTGAGATTCAAAGTTTCTTACAAGTGCATACAGAAATAGATTGCTGATATTATATACAATATCACCAACAGAATGCGATTCTGCAACAGTAGATTGGAAGCTAGAAGAATTGTATAGATCTCCCAATGTAGTATTGCCACTTACACCTCTAGAGCACTCAAACAACTGAGTATCATCTCTAAAAGCATAAAAAATAATTTCTTCTCCAATTCTTACATATCCATTCTTTTCGGGGAATGAAGACGCATCATTGAGGGTAATAGTTCTATCAGATGAAGTAATAGAAGATGCTAATGCATCATTCTGCTTGAGAATATTCTTCTCATAAAAATCTATATCCAAATATTTTTGGATATTATTAATTATGTCTAACGTACCACCTTGTACTTCTTGTGCCTCGTAGTATTTTTCAACAAACTTCCCAAAAAGTTCATACTCTGTAGAGATGAACTCTGGTAGTTGAGATTCAATAAGAGTAGAAATTCTCTTTGTCTTTACGTTCATCTAATTACTCTTTGTAAGCAACGAAACTTGAATTTGCGACATCAACATCAAGATAAACCTCACGAAGTGCCCTGATGTCATTTGATAGGGGTTTTACTCTTACTGAAATTTTATTATCTGCAAAGGTGCCTTTTATAATAGTCAAATCATATAATTTTACTTCACCTTTTTCATAATCAATATCACCAATTTCTTTGTTCAGGACAACTTTTTCACCAGTTAGAGAGTCTAGTCTATATAGGACAATTTTACCATCCTTATCTTCCAAATACACATCAAAATTAGGGTACTCAGTAACTCTAAATCCAGTGGTAGAGAGAACTGGATCATCACAATCTACATCAAATGCATTCTGGAAACATATTTCATAATAGAACGTTGCGTTCAGTTGAGGGAAGAAATCTTTCCTCATAGTAACTGAAGTAAGATTAGATGTAATACTACGATCTGAATTGTCTATTACACCAACTACTTTACTATATCTAAACTTTCCGTTGAACTTCTCTACATTAGAATTATTCAGATAATCCTGAACCGATCCAATTGCTTTGTCTCTAATCTGAGCAGGAGTTTGATCTGTAATAGATGCATCATAAAAAATCTTACTGCTCAATTCAACATATAATATTGATGGATCAAGAATCTCTGGTTGAACTGAAGCAACAACGAATTTTTTCAATTCTGCAATGATTTCATTCTTAGTGATAGAAGTAAGAAAAGCAGCATTTGTTGGTTTCAATACAACAAATACTTTTCCATAACTTGGTGGTTCTTGCTCTTCTCCACCAAAGATAATAATATCACTTACTGCTGGATATATGTTACGAACAATTGCATCATAGTCACTTGCAGTTACAGCACGATTTTGTGTGCCATAACTCTTTGGAGCATTAAATCTAATCTTACTAATAGATTCCATCTCCTCGCCACCAGAAGATGCAATAGTGGAATTTATAGTAACATCAAATGAAGTTGGCGAAACACCATCTGGATTTTCTAAAACACCAGAAAATACAAATGTCTTTACTCCATTTGTCTCTGGTCCTGCAGTGGTGATGTAAGAAATTTCAATTCTGGCACCATTATCTAATTTCTTACCAATTACACCATCACCAAAAAGAATCTCATATCTTTCATCTTCAATCTCATCCAAGAAAAAGATCTTTGATTCTCCATTCACTCCTAAAATATTATCAGATACTAGATATTCCTCATTGAATGATCCACCAGTAGGAAATACCTTTACTCTAATAGTGTTAGTATCAATATTTTGGTTATCTAAAATGAATCTCTGAGATTTTAGTGCAGTATTAACAACAAAGGTATTTGTAATCTGTGTTCCTTCCCTGACAGGAACATTTGTAAATACTGCAGTTTGGTTTGTAACTTGTGCTTTTATATCATCTAATGTTACATACTGATAGATGTTATTATCAAACGAGGCAATAAATCCCGTTCCTTTCTTCAATAATAACTCAGTGTCAGTTGTTGGATTTGTATAATTTACTGTAAATGAAACGTAAGCAACAGGTGAAGTGATACTCTTCGGTCTATAACCTAATTGCTTCGCTATTGCCACTACGTTGTCTCGTAAGGTGGCAGAATCTATGAACAGTTCATTTACCACCAGATTGGTGTTAAACGCTGTATAATACGTATTATAAGCAAGGGTATCAATCAACACAGATAGTGCTGATCCATCAAAATCATAATCAGTAAAATCTGATTGAGCTCTAAGATAATCCTTTAGAGCATTTTTTATATCTTCAAAATCTAAATTTGCAACCTGAGTATATGGCATTATCGTGTACGCTCTAAGAAGAATTCTACTGCTATTGGTGTATCATCTCTACCAATAATAGTATATGACAATTCAACTTCATATCCATTATTCAATTCATCTGGTACACATCTGATTGTATCAACACTAATTCGTGGTTCATAACGATTCAATGTATCTATTATTTCAGATCTAATAATACCTGCAGTACCAAAATCTAACGGTTCAAATAATGCATTCTGTATTCCACATCCAAGATTTGGTTGAAATGGTCTCTCACCCTTTCTTGTAAGAAGCAATCCTGTTATTGCCTGAACAATAGCAGCTTTATCTTTTACCGTTACAATATCATTAGTAACAGGATGCTTCTTAAATGTAACACTCAAATCTTTGAATGTCTGAAAGGTTGACATCTACACACAGCAATAGTCTGCAATTATTTATTCACTCGTGCCAACGTTCTACAAAGTCGTCAAACCCTCCAGAACCGCCACAAGGACGTGAATAACGATCTTCGGGTAGATCATATAGTTCATCACGTTTCTTTGCCTTTCTATGCTGTTTTAGATATCTCTCACTGTCATGTTCAGTGATAAGTGTCATACCTTCTTCTAAAAATTTATCTCCTTTGTCTACTTGATATAATCCCATTTTAGTTTCCTCTAGATTTTATCTAGAACTTTTTTCGGGGTTACTATCCCGTCAGAATCGTCAGAATCGGATTTTCGGCGCTCACACCCAATGATTATTCGGTCTCTCCCACCAAAAATGTAAATCTTCTATACTATCATCATAATAAAGTGAAACCATATCACTCTTATATTTACTATGTATATTTTCACAAAGTGATAAAGTATAATAATTCTTCTCGGAGAACTTCTCCATACTCTGAGTAATCCATGTGTAATTACCACCTCGGATAACACCTGCCTCACATAATACAAAGTTTTCCCAGTCCAATACCCACTCCGCAAAATTGAGCTCAAAGTTGATCATGTACTCGGAAGGGTCTTCATCTGGAAATGGCACATTAACTGCCTCAATATGAAAAATCTCCCGATCCATTGATAATGAATGCGAGAGATGTTGTGTGACAATACTTGAATAATCAGGAGAAACACACAAAAAACATGTCTTACTTGGGTGTATACCCCAATCTGACATCTGAATTTTGTATGCCATCTCCTGAATAAGTGCCATCTCTTTATCTTGTGAGATGTACAGTAAATCTTTCATTACTTCCCTTGTCCTCTATATGGTTTACGTGCCTTGTTACGACTGGTGGCAGAATACGTTGTATTCTTACTTTGACCTTGACATGTTGTTTTGGGTTTTGATTCAATAATCTTCTGACCGCTAATACCAATTTTTGATCGTGCCATAATTATACTCCTATTGTTTGTGTTCCAATCTCTATTGTAGGATAACTAAAAGGCCCTGTCAAGGGCCTGGGCGTACTTATCCCTGTAACTAAATCTGCCTCATCCCCAGTTACCGCAAATAATTGTCCATTAATAAACACACTCTTGTTTATTACTGGTTCAATCCTTCGTATCCCTGGTTGACAAGGCAAAGGAATTAAAGGATTGATCTTTACACCAGTAACTTCTGTAGGTATACTAGTACTAGTATATATCCTCACAGGTGACCCGTTTATAAACACATTCGGTGATATATATGGACTACCTCCTAATGGTTCTGCAGGATACGTACAATTCCCATCAGTACTTGGTGTGTCTATTGTCTCTGGTCCGACAATAAATGGCATCTTAGCTCCTCTATACTACTGTGCAAATAATCTAAAGTGTTTGACAAACTTTCATACTCACTCGCCCCTGGGCGCCTATAAGCAATTGTCGGTCTCTCTAAATTACTCACCCTCTCCTCTATTACCCTCAGCCTCTCCTCTAAATCTTTCAGTGACTTCTCGTATAACTCGCTCATTATCATCACCCCTCATATATGCCTCTGCTGCACGTACTTCAAAACTATTGCAAAATTCATCAAAATTATTCATTATATTATCAAAATCTCTGTACTCGTCTTTTTTCATCATTTTTTACCTGGCGGAATTTTTTTCTTGCAAGGTTTTTCAATAATATTTATCGGTCGTCTGGATACTTTTGTAGGTTAGGGGAGTCATGGGTTTTTCGCTCGGGCCCCCTAAGTATAACAAAAGGGGCATAAAATACTGCCCCTGTGTGTTAACTAACTGCTGCTAGAGATCTTCTAACTTGCCTCTCAATCTGTGCAATGGCGTAGTTATCACTAGGTGTTTTTGAGCATGTCTGAATGATACCTAGTTCCTTGTGTTTGTATTTCAAATGCTTGGATTCGTCGTGAAGGTAGAAGTTGTTGTCTGCCATGATGGCATCAACAATCTTGCGATACTTACGTTGATTCATGATCAGTTAAAAGCGTAACGATTGACCCATGCACCTGCACTTTGCTTTAGGTTAGTTACCAAGCGAAGCATATCACGACGGCGCACATTGTGATTGCTGTAGTGACCCGATTGCCAGAAAATCATGCACTCGCGAGTGACAGGATAGAGTCTAATCTCTTCGGTTGCACTGCTTTGAGGGGTGCTGACGATGATGCAGGGATTGGTCATGATTATGTGAATTGTTGATAGTTAAGGGCGAATGAGTTGCTATCAGTCGCGATCGCTGATGTTCCAGTTGCTGGTAGGAGCAGCGGCAGGGAAGGGAGCAGGGCGCCCCTCAGCGAATGCCTGACGGTTGGCGGCAGATCGTGCCTGCATCTTGTTGTAGCGGTCAGTGTAGTCTGCCATGATGGCGTTGAGATCGATCTTGGGGTTGGTCATGTGCTTTGTTTGAACTGATGGCATTCTACAGGCAGGGGCGGACCCCTAGCGAGCGTATGTGGACACCTCGCTGACAGGCACACGGGTCACGGTGAGGCGCTTCCACCCTTCCACACGGTAATAGCGCAGTTCCTCGATAACGGCGTTCACCACGTTGTTGTGCTGGCGCTCCATGCCTTTGGCAGTGGTTGCCTTGCGACGCTTGCGATACTCAACAGCGGTGGTGCCATCAGCACGATCGAGTTCCACACGGTAGAAAGAGAAGGCGTTGCTGGTCATGTGCTTTGTTTGAACTGATAGCATTGTAGAGGCGACTGGCGCCCCATTTCAATAAAGGCAGTGCCAATTCGTCAATTGTCCCTGATGCCTTCACAACTTCTAAATGAGGCAGGCAAAAATGAGACATAAAAAAGGGGCAGCATCTCTGCCCCTGTTAATGTTAGTTAGGAGTTGATCAGTTGAGATCAGTGATCACGAAAGATGTGGCAGGGTTTGTAGGAAGAACCGTCACGACAAGCGGTGTAATCATAACGCAGCGAGGTGTCCCAAGTTGCTTCCCAATCTACCACGATTCCTTCGGGCACATAGTTACCCATCTCGTTGTGGAAGTATTCAGCAAACTCTGCCTCATCATCATAGAACCCTTGATAACGCTCATCGCAATCTTCGATGTAAGAAATGCAACCCATTTCTTCGATCAAGGCATCAACTGCCTCGTAACCTATGATCTCACCACAGCGAACGTATTCCTCGTAATAGTTAACGAAGTCGTCCTCATTGTGCTCATCGATGAACTCCAGCATGTCATCCAGAGCATAGTTCTCATCCAGCAACTCATCAATCTTCTCAACAGTAACTGCGTTGAGAACTTCTTTGTAGTTAGCGGTGAAGGTCACAGACATTGGTTTGTTTGAACTGAGGGTAGATTAAAGAAGATTTGAGAGAAAATCAAGGGGTAATGTGCACCCCTCTGATTGTCACATAATGATGTTGAGTTCGATTTGCTTTGCATCCCAAATCTTGACGATAGCATCATCAAGTTTGGCAATCTGATCATCAAAGCATCTATCTTTCACGATAGATGCACAACGAATCAGTTCAGAGCGGCGATCGATCAGTGCCATACGAACATCAGCGCCAGAGAGAATCATTCGATCGATTTGTGAACTTGAGATAACAATACAGGATGGGGGTGCCCTTTGGGCGGTTTGGTGGACAGTCTGCCAACTGGTCGGGCAGATATTGTCACATGCCGTTCAGGAAGTCTGCCATCGCTTCCTGATACTCCTCGTAAGTGGCAAAGCGATCAGCGAAGCGAGCAGGCACCTTACGGGTCTCAGGTTGACGCTCGGGCAGATCACGACCCTTTGCCAGAATCTGCTGCTCGTAGGGGTTGCTAGTGAAGCGTTGCATGGTTTGTCGTTTCGTTTGAACTGATGTCAGTCTACAGGCAAGGGTGGCGGATCGCTGGTCAGGTTGTGCCACTTAGGCAACTGGTCGGCCGGCCGCCCAGTTTGTGTTAATTAGTGCCCATACTTTTGCCAGTAGTATGGGCGAACTACTCGCGGCCGCGATTCTCAATAAGAAAGAGTAGTTGAGAACCGCTACAGTTAGTGTTAATCTAGCAACGGATCTTCCTTTTCAATATCCTCCTGCATGTCCAGAGGCATCATCTCACGATCGTCAATGTCCAGATCAAAGATCTCACCAGGCATGTCCATAATTTCGTCCCACATAGTTAGTTAAGCAAAGAACAGTTAGTGTTAATCAGACCAACTCCATGTTCAGGTTGTTCACACACTGCACACCACAGTAGTATGCATCCAACCAGTTATCAAACACCTCAACAGTTTCAGTAACCGAGTGACGAGGATTGATCTCTTTACGATAAGAAACTACGAAAACATCTGCAGTTCCGTTATCAACGTACTTTGCAGAGTGAGTGATAGCGATATCGCTATTCTCTTTGAAACGATAAACAGAACGAGTGTTCATATGATGGGCAGTGAGTTCAGAACCCCAGACGGATTCTGCTTTCCAACCTTGAGAGAAGAGAGAAGTGGTTTTGTTCATGATGACATTATAAGCACGGGTGGGGACGATCTGCGGGGCAAAGTGGACACTCTGCCAACTGACCCCAGGCGGCCGCGATTCTCAATAAGAAAGAGTAGTTGAGAACCGCTACAGTTAGTGTTAATTAGGCAGACAACTGATACATTACATCAGTCTCAATCTGTTTTAGAGTATCACCCGACCACATGTGGGGAATAGGTTCATCATTCTCATCGTAGAGTTCATTTACCCAGAAGGCGTGAATCATCTCGTTAGTGTCACCTAAGGTCTCGAGACCTTGATAGATAGCGGTGACAATCTCAGAGTCGTAAATCATCATAAATTGCGCTGACAGATGTAGTATTGCATCAAATGGAGGCAGGGTCAATACCCTAGGGTCACCTCTCAAACTGGCACAACTGGGGTTGATTTGGGGGCATTCTGTCTCTACAGTAGAGGGAGGCGAGGGAGGGATCCACCTCTCAAACTGTCACTGTGCCAGTCACCAAACTGGCACAGTTATACTTGACTATACTATTCTTGTGTAGTATAGTCAATTTCTATAATATTAGTATAGAAATCATCGTAAGAATTATCACTATAACCATTCAATATATCTTCTTTAGTTTGATCTTCAATCTCTTGATACATTTCTTGAATAGTCATTAGATCCTCCTTTGTTAATAATATATTATAACCTATTAAGGGTTATAAGTTATAAAAAACTAAAATATTAGAAATCTCAATATTTTGAATTTATTGAGATTTCTAATTATTAGAAATATTGAGATTTCTAATATTCAAGGATTTCTTAGTTTAGACGCATTCCAGAAAAGAAAGGAACTTTGAGATCCTCACCTTTAGAATTCTTCATGTTAACAAACCATTGGAACTTCTCTTGAAACACACACTCACCAGGGATACCATGCTCACGCAGGATAGCATTCAGGCGAGACTTGGTGGTGTTAGATTGCCATCCTCCATCCATCAGCACGATGAAGTTATCACCAACCTCAGCAATCTTGTTACCATGAAGGAACACATGCGAGACACCATTAACAGTGGTGACCATCGTGTTAGCAGACTTCCAATCAGTGCCAGCAGTGATAGCGGCATTCATTTGGGATTCAATCTTACGCATGGGTCGTTTGCGGTTGACTTGTTAACAATACAGCATCAAGGGCACACCACAACCACTACTGTGCCACTTCAATAAGTGTCATAGTATTCATCTGTTTCCTTCTTGAACTTTGTTACCTTCTTTTTTGTCTGTCTTCGAATGTTCTTCACTTCATAACCGAAGTCTTCGAATTCGTCATCGAATTGTTGAAACTTATCGTAGCGATCGTTGCGATAGTTCTTTGCCATCTTATTGTTGAGATATGTAATTCAAACTGTTGGATTATTTATTTTCAACCAAGACACCATTCTTGATTTGTTGGTGCATAAACTTACCAACACTTCCTTTAGTGTTAGTTAGTTCTACATCTACTAGTTCTTTACACAAATTCTGTTCAAATTCTTCTACATTTTCACATTTAAAGGTATATTCTTTGTCTATATTACTATTATACACTACTTTTACTACATTTTCTTCAATAGTAACACTATTAATAGCAGTACTATTGAAATTATCGTAGACTTTAGACATAATGTGTGTTTTGTTAAAGTTTAAAGAGTAAAAGAACTGAAAAATCTCAATTTTTAAGTTTTTGAGATTTCTCATTTTTTCAAAAAACCAAAAAAGTGAGTTTTTTGACTTTTTGAGATTTTGAGTTTTCCACAACCTGTGGAAATTGTGGAAATTGTGGAAAACCTCGGAATGTCTCAGAGGTGAATCCCCTGTTTCCGATGAACTCATTATAAGGCACCTAGGAGGACCTGTAAGGGGTTTTGAGACACTTTACGTACTGGCACATGTGGACTTGACTTCTGATGGGTTGTACGCTAAGACAACAAAGACCCAGAGGGATACCTAGCGATTTCAAATCTTCCCTCTCATATGTCATCAATCTCTCACATTACCTATATTTTTTAATACATTTTATTACACACTAATTCTCAACTACTTTCCTTATTGAGAACCGTTGCTATCACTGGCGCGGAGCACCTTGAAAACCACATAATTTTTTGTAGATATTACAATCCATATCTACCTTTGAATACATTAAAGTTTTGTTGAACTTCTGCTTGTGATAATGCTCTATTGTAGATTTGAACTTGTGCAATGTTTCCTTGAAAAAATCTTGACCCCGCACCACCAAGATAATTTGCTCTACCTATTTCTACTGTAGACCCAGGAGCTGCTGCAGGTGCTCCTCCATTCCATACATTAACTCCATTAACATAAAAAGACATAGACGAAGATGTATATGTTAAAAATCCAAAATACCAAGTGTTTGCTGCAGCAGAAACTCCTGTAGATTGGAGGTTATTGCCAATATGAATACTAAAAAACCCATTATTTATTTCAAATCCTTTATCCCAACCACCATTATCAGTTAAAGCAATACCCCTTGCTCCTGATGTGATGGATGCATTAAACCACGCTCCAACTGATGAAGGGTTTGCATCTATATTTACTGGAGTAAGTACATAATCATTCACGCCATCAAAAATCAAAGACCCTCCATCACTACTAGTATAACCAACACCATTGATAAGAGTTCCATTATTTCCCTCACCACTCAAATCAGTCCATATTGTACCTGTACCAGGATATGAGTTAGAATCAGCAGCATCAAGATATAATATTAGACCATCTCTAATGTATGTCAATCCATTATCTATTTGATATTGCAATCCTTGTGAGGTATTATTGAGCCAATTATT
>Ga0213864_10000430_pt1 | contig 18911 bp, 17 predicted proteins | sample PICome_5_FD_160078 | JGI IMG/M metagenome (GOLD analysis project Ga0213864, IMG submission 160078) | Coastal seawater microbial communities near Pivers Island, North Carolina, United States - PICO247 | ecosystem: Environmental > Aquatic > Marine > Coastal | place: USA: North Carolina... | reverse complement strand
ATGCTGTGATTGCGATGACTGATGAAGCGATGCTTGCAAAGCCCGTCGTTCGCCTTATGCCTCAACTCGTGGTTAAAGGCTGATCACATGCACAAATTCTTCGGAACAATACCATCGGGCATAGGTGCTGCACCAGTATGAATTCCATCCGGTTCATCGACTATCACACTAAGTAATGTATTTACTAAATCTTTGAGTTCGTTAACCTGTGTTTGCAGTTCTCGAACTTTTTTTTGCATATTCTTATGATTACTCTCATTGCTCTTCACGCGCATCCCATCTGAAGGTTGACCCTTCGTTATGCAACTTGGAAACTCGCCTTTTATACATTGAGGATAAAAAATGGAATTCAGTTCGTTTTGAATCGTGGAGCCACCGGCGAGGATCGAACTCGCGACCTCCTCATTACCAATGAGGTGCTATACCACTAAGCCACGGTGGCAACGGTTCTGCGACCTTCCATCTTGATTTAACCGCTTTGCTTTCATCGACAACAAAAATCATGGCGCCGAGAGAGAGATTTGAACTCCCGAGGGACGAACCCACGCGATTTCCAGTCGCGCGCACTACCAGGCTATGCGATCTCGGCCGCACCCCTCCGAAGCGATAAATGGTTTAATCGCTACGCTTGTAAATTAAAAAGAAACAAATTTTACCGAAAGGACTCATAACTAAGTCTCCGTGGCACCTTCATGAGCGAGATGAGTGCATCTACTCAGGGCGGTTCATCCGACCTTGCTCAAAGCACCAAACCATTTCGGCTCGACGACATGAATCCATTTGTTTCATTCAATGATTCTTCATTTTTGTCGCCCTTAAACCTCATCCAAAAAGAGATGAAATTTATTTTCCTCCTTGCAAAAAATGATTGGAATCGTGGATATGTAACAACAATTTTAGCTGGTATCATAGCCTTTTCTTTAGGTGCAATTTCAGGTGAGGTTTTTTCCGGTGGTGATGCAAAATTAAGCGGATTACAGGGAATTAGCGATGTTGGTGGCGTGAACTATTTCCAATTGATTTTGTCGTTGATGCTATGGTTTTGGTTCATATACAACACTTGGACTTTATTCCCCGCAATGAGAACGCATACCATCTCACTCATGGTCATGTGGAACCTTGTTATGGGTGCGATGGTCTTTTTTCACACAAAAAACAGTGACTTCCCATTTGGGTTCAAACTAGCAGAAATGATGCAAGGCACATTGCTCATCCTCATCGTAGCTTTCTTTTTGTACTTCTTTTGGAAAGCAGTCATTGAAACAAGAGACCTCCATATTGAATTAAATCATGTTCATGAAGATGTAAGAATCATGGAGCAGGAAATGAGAGAACACTCTCTACGTGGCTGGAGTGTTTTGTTTTTCATTTGGGTCTTTTTGATTTTTATTGGCTCTTGGAGCGGCACCCATTTTATCTCCACACGTGGAACGAACTCTATCCTCTTCTTTGGGTTGTATCTCCTCATAGGTTCGTTAAGTGTTCCAGCATTGATGATAGTCTTGTGGTACCCCCAACGAATGCTTGGAGTCACCACAACAATTCAAACAAAGGCAGCACGTTCTGCAGAACGGGAACTTTTGCTAGAGAATGGTACTGATGAATCAAATGGGCCCTTAGAATCGAATACAAAGAAGTTAACAGCCGCCTGTCCGGAATGCGGTTTTGATAGTAAACTTTCACGATTGGATGATGGTTCAATAGCACACCCATGTCAAAAAGAAGGTTGTACTTCAATGGTCGTCGTTGGGGCAAAATGTACAAAGTGCAATACAAACATGCCATCGAGAATTGACTGTATGCATTGTGGTGTGAATGCTCCAGTTCTTGACTACTTCCCAAATACGGAGGCATGGTAAGATGGACGTTTCAAAGATACGAGAGGATTTTCCGACATTGCAAAACGATAATGCTCCCGCATATCTCGACAACGCATGTGTAACTTTACGCCCACATTCTGTCATTCAATCCATTCGTGATTATTACGAACTTAGTCCTGGTTGTGGTGGTCGCTCGGTGCATAAATATGGTACAATGGTATCCAAGGCAATAACTCAATCCAGAATAAAATTAGCAAAGATGATCAATGCAAATACAGCAAACGAGATTGTATACACAAAAAATGCAACACAGTCCCTTAATCAAATATCGAAGGGGCTCCAATGGGAAAAAGGCGATGTCATCCTTACCACAGACAGAGAGCACAATTCAAACCTCGTACCCTGGTTACAATTAGAACAAGAACAAGGTGTTGTTCACGAAGTCATACCTAGTTTTGATGACAACACGTTTGACTTAGAAACATTTGAACACATGTGCTCACAGGCTGATGACAAATTGAAAATGGTGTCCATAGGCCATGTTGGAAATCTTGATGGTGTTTCCACCCCAGTGAAAGAAATTACAAAAATTGCAAAAGACTACGGTGCAATGGTATGTGTTGATGGTGCACAATCACTACCTCACAAGCCTATCGACGTACAAGATTTAGGTGTCGATTTCTTTGCATTTTCAATTCATAAAATGTGTGGCCCATCTGGCATGGGTGGATTTTGGGCAAAAAAGGAGCATTTGGATCAACTTCGTTCGATACAAGCAGGTGGTCAAACCGTAAAGAGCACACGATACGATGGTTTTGAATGGGCAGAACCTCCTGCACGGTTTGAAGGTGGACTTGGACATTTTGCTGGTATGAAAGCAACTGCTGACGCCGTTGATTACCTTGCTCAATTTGACATGGATAAAATACAAACACACGAAATCAACCTAAATCGAGTGATGACAAATCATTTGAAAGACATCGACGGGATTTCGATTATTGGCCCCGATAATCCGGAACTTCGAGGTGGGATTCTTTCACTTCATCTTGAAGGTCATGAAGCACATGAAATTGCAATGTTGCTTGACGAATCTGCCAATGTGATGGTTCGAAGTGGTCAACACTGTGTTCATTCTTGGTTCCATGCAAAAGGCATTCAAGGCTCTCTCAGAGCATCAGCTTATTTGTACAACACCGAAGATGAAGTGAAATTGTTTGCTGAAACCCTAGAAGAAATTCTAACGATATTGGGGTGATGTTATGGAGGACAGGCTACCGCCACCACCGGAATTTCTTTTGCTCAATCAGCAATCTGACTTTGAAAAGGACATCGATTTGAGTGAGGACCCAGACATCATCTTTGTCAAGCGACTCGTCTCCGTCGGCCTCAGCATAGCATTTATCTCAGCCATAACATATTTTGTGATCTTATACATCTCAGGAGGTTCAATTCTATTAAAACCAACAGAATTTGCTTTGGAACGACAAACCCTGTATCACAACATGATTCAACAGAACAAAGTTTCATTCACTGGTCAAGGCGTTGATGTCTGCATTGTTGATTCAGGTATTGACTTAAGTCATCCGGATATCGATGATTTTGAATTACGAGGATGGTTCGATTTCATCGACGGCATCGCAAATCCATACGATGATAATGGCCATGGTACATCAATGGCAGGCATTATCATCGCAGATGGTTGGATGAAAGGTGTTGCACCAAATGTCAATCTCTATGTTGCCAAAGCATTATCCAAAAATGGTGAAGGTTCTGATGAAATCGTTGCAGAAGCTATTGATTGGTGTGTTCTCAAAGGTGCGGATATTATCTCATTATCACTTGGAGGGGCTCCGGGAATTTTACCATTCACAATCGGCGGTGACAGAACATCAGGTGATGCTGCCAACGATGCGATTGAACTAGGAATATTTGTCGTAGCAGCAGCAGGAAACGATGGCGGTGAAAATGACGATGGTGATGTAGCCCATCCTTCGAGTGAAGAGTTGGTCATTAGCGTCGGCGGTGTAACACCCACCGGCTCAGCATGGAGTGGGTCTTCAATTGGCGATAATAATGGAAGAATTTGGCCAGTCCTTTTACCAAGAAGCGATCCAAATCAAAAACCTGAGGTTGTCGCTCCTGGTCAGAGTGTTCCAGTGATTAGTATCGGTGACAAATGGGCACTCGTTGATGGCACAAGTGCTTCAACTGCGTACGTCAGTGGAGCTCTCGCACTTCTCCTTGAAGCCAAACCTGAACTTCAGCACGAATCAAATGAAGGAAGTGCAACAATCGAAGATGTGAAAACATGGATCATGGAAACAAGTTCACCTTTACCGGAACAAAATGGACACGATGACAAATATGGATATGGCCTTCTCAAGATAAATGATCTTATTGAGGCTTCTTCCTGAAGATGACAAGAGTCCCCTCATGGAGGGGTGTGAAACCAATTTCAAACTCGTCACTCATTTGACGAATCAGTTGTATCCAAATGTTGAACATTGAAATTCTATCTTGGACTTCTGGCAATTCAGTATCCAAGTCGTCGGTCGGAATGTCTGGCTCTAATGTGAACAAATATCCCGATTGGGATAAAAGATTCAATGACTGCTTCACGATTTCCACATGTTGTTCAATATTGGAATCGACAAGAATACAATCAACTTTCGACAAAAACTGTTGTTCTTCAATCTCATTGTTGATGACATGAGTTTGATTCCATAGACGGAATTCTTCGATATACTTTATTGGATTTTGAATCACGACACTTGTGAAATCATTGTGTTGATATCGTTGAATTAAACGCTTAAGAATCACTCCGAATTTCGGACCTTCTTCAACGATAATATATCGTTCAGGAGACCATTGTCCACGTTCAATCAAATCAAAAAGCCATGATGTTCTATGCCCAATTTGCCCTCCCAGTTCCAAAACATTCTTTGGGCTTATCCTCGATATTGCATCCCGCAAACGTCGCTGAACAGAAATTGACCACGATGATAATTCCATGTGCTTGAGTTGTTCGTGAATGTTTTCTGAAATCAAAGGCTGTTCTCTTGGCTGACCAGGATGCATTGAAGCAATCTCATCGAGAGAAGGAACCTCGATAGAGAAGGGCTCTTCTCCCATAGAATACCGAAATCCTCAGCATCTATGAAGCCTTTTACCATAAATTCGCCGATGAATTCAAACGGAGAATGCTCAGCCATAAGGCATGGACGACGAAGAGTATGAGGACGAAATCGTCGAAAATGCACTTCACTGTCCGCAATGTGAAGATTTGATTGAACACGAAATCTTGAACGAAAAAGAAAGAGGTTCTGGCATAGATATGTTGGTCAAGTGTACCGAATGTTCTCATGTGTACACCTTTGAGTTCAGGCGTCCTCCTGAAATTCAAGTTTCATTTATTTTATCCGATGGTGCCCAATCGAGTCATCACAAAATTGATGTTGATAATGACGAAATATTTCACCTCGAAGATATTTTTGAACATGATGAAAAGATTTGGCGTATCCATCAAATACAAGCGAAAGATAAGACATTTCACAAGCGATTGAGTGCCCCTCTCGTAGAAACAATAAACGCAATTCGTGTTGATATGATTCGAGTGAAACTCACATGCACAGTTGGTGAACGTTCGTATCCAGACGTGATTTTTGTCCCATACGACACTCATTTCAAAGCAGGGACAATGTACCATCATCAACAACGTGAATGGTTAATTCGAGCAATACACACCGGTGCTGGAAGAACGATGAGAGGAAGTGTTCCATGCCAAGATATCAAACGAATTTACTTACATGAACCAATTGACAAGAAAGAATTCGAACCGAAAACCCCCCGAGAGCGAAGACAAGCATGGAAAGAAGGTCGTTTGGGTTACAATCCAAATCCCATCAAGCCGACTGAACAAAGTACGTCTTCAAGGGGCCACAGGCCAGGAAGAAGACATAAGAAACGCAGACATTGATTATGGGCGATTCGTCCATGGCATCAAGAATGCCTTTGCCACATGAGTTCCTATCATCGGATTTTCTTTTAACCTGCGGATGCTATACTCGTACCACTTTTCACCATAAGGTATGTACACTCGAACTCGATGACCATCATTGAGTAACTTTCTCCGCATTGGGCCTCGGACACCAAGCAGCATTTGAAATTCATATCCTGGACCTTTGCCTTTTCTCTCCGCCCCCGCATTAGAGCGAGGATCTGTTTGATTTGCCCCCATACCATGCTGTTTAAGTTGCTGGATTGAATAGTCAATGACTGGTTTGTCATGTGATGCAATCCCAACATATGCACCAGCATTCAACATTTCTTTGATTGCTGCATTTGTCGCTTCAACAATATCATTGTAACTAGTGAATGCAATTTCTTCAGGTTCAAGATAAATTCCCTTACAAATTCGATAATCTGCTGCAGGACCAAGGATTTGTTTCATATTTTTTATGTCGTCCAATGTTCTATGCAATCGACCTTGTAGCACAGTTCCAACATTCGTCAATCCTTTGCCATGAAGTTCGGTTACAATCTTGATGGTATCATCTGTTACACGATGATCTTCCATATCCAAACGAACAAACATATCGAACTCTCCTGCAAATCTGATTAATTTCTCGATGAGTTCAGCTCCCTTTGTGTAATCTATGTGAATTCCAAACGCTGTTGGTTTGATGCTAATATTTGCATCGAGTGAATTCGTGGAAATCGCTCGGATGGCGTTTTCATATTCATTGTAAAATTCAATTGCCTCATCGATAGAGTGAATTTCCTCACCCAATACGTCAATAGTGAAACAAGCTCCTTCCTTTTCAAGACGTTTCATCACAAGTACTGCATCTTCAAGCGATGGTCCAGCGACATACCTTCGGCTTACCCATCGAACAAACCATCGAGGCATCCGTATGGTCATGGCAACGACAAGTTTCGAAAACCACCCCACCATGATTATGGGGAGAGAATTCAATCCTTGACCCTTTCTTCTATCAGTTTTGATTCTGAAAATTGCTCGATATCCTTTCGTTGTAAAATCTCAAGGCCCAATTCTGAACAAAATTCCTTGAGTAAATCCCTTTGCCATCCTTTGAATGCTTTCTTCTCAATCATACAAACAATTCTTCCACCAGGGTAAGAAATTTTTGTGGAAGATAATGCAGATTGAAGTGAATTTTTCCATTGGTCGTTTGGCATTTCTTTTTCGCCAAAGGGGAGAGCATACGAGGCAAGCATGTGTCCAAGTCGTACATGTGGAAGCAATCCGATGTAGTTAGCTCGAGGAGCATAATGGCCACCACCTAATGTGATGACAACGAGGTCACGCTCAGCAGAATACTTGTCCCAGCTTCCTATTCCCAAACCGGTTTCTAAACCAAGCCCTTCAATCATGACATCCGCTAAGAATGATGCAGCATTGAGATCCCCCCAAGTTTCCGATGTCGAACCTATTTCGATAAACATCGACGGAGTTTGGAGAAATGGCCCATGGTGTGTCACTTCCAATGTCAACTCAAATTTTGATAATGCATTCGCATCTTGCTTTTTCTTGTGAAACAACTTCCACCATTCACTGATTCTCTGATTTGGTGGAACAGTTGTACCTGCACGACCACCATACTGAACTTCTGAAGAGGCCTTGTACTGTGGCACCCCAATTGGATGCATGGTCAAGGATGGTCTACCACTTGATGCAGAATGACGTGATGGAAAAATCACCTCGGCAAGTTGTTCACCAGTTGCATCTTTCCATCGCTCATCAAGATCGTCCTCCCAAAGCACTCCATCCGGCAACCACCACATTCGCACATGTTGCCGTTTGAACGACGGGTGACCTTCTACAGATTGTATTTCTTCCCATGATACTTTTTCAAGGAGGGCATCGCCTTGGTTCTTTGATGCAATATCGCCTTGGCTAATGACGATGAGGGTCGTTTCGGTTGCGGCCACATTTTCTGCTTCAATCAATTTCATTTAGCAACATCGATAACAAGGTTTGACAACGTCAACGAACTCGCAGGTTCATGGAGGGTGTGAAGAAAACCGATATCGGATTCGCCCCTTCAAAAATTTTGAACTGGAAAGAAAATATTGTCGTTCTCGGGGTCGATGGTGAAATTGCGATCCTCGACCCAACCCTTGACCATATTCAACCAAATGTTACACCGTTTCCTTGCAAAATTACTCATGCGTGCATTGTCGAGGATCAACTGATTGCGACCTGGCTTGATTATGATATTCTTATTGGACGAATGGCATCACTTCCACTGAATCAACCTTTGAACAATGGGCCTTTGAAAAGTGAAGTTCGCAAATCAACGACATTTACAGCAACAGACCTTCATCCACAAGGAAACTCATGGTCGCACCCACTAAATGCGGATGTACTCGGCATGGTTAGAATTGATGACTCCATAGTTTTTGCATTATGGAAACGAGGATTGTATAGATTGAATGCTGATGCTGTTGAAGAATGGAGGGCCCCCCTTCCAACATGGCCATCATTGGAGAAGATCCCTCAAGGAAACCAATTGATTTCGATGCATGAAACGCCACATGCCATTCTCGTCGTATCAAAGGGAGGAGGTTTTGCAGAACTTTCTAAGACAGATGGGGCAATCATATCCTTTGATACATTGGTAGAAAATGTTTCAATATCTCAGCATTACTACCATCAGGGGCATCATTTGAGCATCACATCAAACAACGAAGCAATTTGGATAGGCGATGAAGGCAACCTCATCAAATCACATCGACTTTCTGGCCCTGTACAAAGTGCCATGTGGAACAATGAGAACAATGGATGGGATATTGCAGGCTGGAGAGAAGTTCTCGAAATGTCCTCAAATCAAGTAAGTTCACATCGATTGCAAGACATATGCACCTTCGTTTGGAGAAATGAAATTCAAGACTACCTCATCATGAACGATGGTTCAATCTCAGTTATTGAATAATCATTCTTCTTCTTTCTCAAGGTTGGAATAACCGCATCGGCCACAAGACATCCTATCGCTGTGAACTGCGAGGAAAATTCCAGGACCGCAATACGGGCAGTGCTCTGCTCGCACGAGTTGTCCATCTTGGATTGAATATTTTGAATGCTTAGCATTAGAATTCGGCCCATCACCCATCATGCATCACCTTCCGTTTCGTCCCCAGCCTCTTCAGCAGGAGCCTGTTCAACTGCTGCTTCGGGTTCGGGTTCAGGTGTTCGAAACACTTCATGGCGTTTGTGGACATAACTTGGTTCAACCTTCATCGCTTCTTCAGAATCATAAATGTAAGCAACACCTGTTGTTAGGGCCTGTCCAAATCGTGTATTACAATTTTTAATGATGACAAGGTCTGGATTTGAGACTTTTTCTTGACTCAAAATTGCATCCATAATCTCCTTTCTTGATGGTGTTGATTTACCTTGATGTCGAAGACTAAAGTTTAATTCAACTCTATCGAGTAGTTTGTTTTCATATCGTTCAATTTCCATAATTTCATCCTCCTATAATGACTTTTAATGCATATGTTCCGGGAACATCAATCGCTAGACGTTTTGCAACTTCAGAGCGTTCAGGGTTTCGAATGATCACATAGCCCTGCCAATCAGTAGAAACCTTTGCAGACGGATGGCGGGGACACTGGTCAACACCATCGGATAGAATAAGGCGGCACTCACCACAAGCAAACGGATTTTTGACCATGTTCACTCACCTTTGTTGTTGTCGTCATCAATCCAAGAGTGACATCCAAGCCCAACTTGTTTGCTCGTCAATCCAATTTTAGAACGTCGTGGGTCAGTTGTATCGAATGAAAGTGAGACAATTCGTCCTCGGACTGAATCACCGATAGCGATCTTTCGACCTGATTGCTTTCCTTCGATGTGCCCAGCTCCCGGGTTCACATCAACTTGGTCTTCCATGATTTGTGATTTGTGAAGGAGTGCTTCCATTGGACCAATACGGACGAATGCACCAAATTCATTGATCTCTGAAACAGCACCTTCGACAACTTCGTAGTCATCCATACAGAATAAAACTGCGTCAAATCGAACTCGTTGATATATCGCACCATCCCCGTGAATTATTCTTCCTCGTCCAATCGGTTCATGATTCGTGGTCACGAGAATAAATCGGTTCTCATCATCAAATCGACCTTCAAAAGCAGTCATAGATAACCTATCGATGTATTGGTCGAGGGATTGTCCTCTTCGCATGTATTCTGCTGGGATTCGAATCGTGTCTTCTTTTGATACAATTTTGTACATTTTTTCACCACCTATCCTGAGTTGGGGCAAAGATGGAACACAAGATTCCGTCCTTCACCGGCTTCCACCTCAGGAGAGAACTGACCGTAGTCAGTTTGGCCACCGACGCCTTATATTTAATCAAAGCGGATAAAAACACGCACTGAATTGTATGAAGCAAGGAAAAATAGTCCTTTTCTACTATGAGAACAGCATAATCCATAATTACCAAGTGGAGGCACACAAAAATGATGAGAGGCGTAGCAATTCAGCCGAGGCCTCTGGCTTCAATTTTTATTGCCATGATGTTCATGTCAATCTCATTGCAATTCTACATGAACGATGACATAAATCCAGTGGAAAAAACCATTGATGAATTACAAATTCTACCCTCAAATCACATCGATGCTTGGGATATCTATGAACAACCTTGGCCTCAATTCGGTGGAGTACCATCACACAATGGCCCTATCCCACCTCATAGCCCTGATGGTGGCCCAGGAGATGGTTCAGTTGATGATGTTGAAACACTCAAATCAGTGACTACCCCTGTCATCAATTGGCAGGCATTTGAATCAAATGAAGCGGATTCTTATGGCTCAGTCATAGGTGATTTTTCTTCGAGCATTACTGCACCTGCTGAGGCAAAAGAGCGATGTGGCAACAATTCACTTTTCCCAGTCATCATTTCAAGTGATGACTCAAGTGGCAGTATTATCAGTACGCTATCGATACTTTCCGGTGATGATGCGAGAATAGCATGGGAAGTTGAAATCGGGCAAACGAGGGAGATTCGAGCCACACCAATCATCCATGATATTAATGACGACATGAAACCAGAAATTATTGTGGCATATGATACCGAATCGGCTTTTCATATCGATGTGTGGTCCCCTGAATTGACATGCTCAAATTCAGCGTGGGAAGAGTCGGGGCACTCAAATGAATTGGTTTGGTCATATTCGGATTCTGATGTAAGAATTTCGTCACGCCTACCCCATTTTCCAACAAGGAACACAGGACATTTTGCTGTGACTCAACCACTTCTAGCAGATCTGGATTTAGATGGCACGCCCAATCTTATTCTTGCTTTGGTTGATGACCCTGACAACAATCCAGTTCCAGAATTAACCACTTTTGACCTTACGATGAATGCCCCAACAACTCCAAAATGGTCCGTGAGTTTAGACCGAGGAACCCACCCCTCAGACCCTGTGTTTGCACAACTTGATTCCACGAACAGTGTTGTTTTGCTCACAACAATTGATTCAAGTTCGGGAAATATGTGGATTTGGAAAGTTGATGGCCCATCGGGAAGCATTCTCTGGGAAAGAGTCGCAGTTCAAGGAACAGACACGGGAGATGATGAAGCACCACGCTTGAGACTACCGGGCCCTGTGATTGTTCAACTCGATGGGGATGCTGCACCAGAAATGGTCCTCACTGTTCCTACCGACCCAACTGGTCAAACATCAGGAACAGGTGCAAAATACATTGGGATGGAGATCACATCAACTGATGAAATCTTTTCGTTCCGATCTCCTAACGGTTACGCTGATGTCCAACCAGTTGCCATCGATACTGATGATGATGGGATACATGACAGATTGTGTTGGGTGACATGGTATCGTGAAGGTATCGACCCATCGAACCGAGAAGGTTTGCTAGGATGTCATGACATTAGCAATGAGAACCCGTCTCAAGAATGGACTCGAAACTTACAGCGAGGTGGAGGCAATGGCAACGACGAAATCGCAGTATCTCCTCCGTTTTGGATGGACATCAATGGTGATGAATATCCCGAAATTTTAGTAGGTTTTGGAAAAAGAATCTATGCTTTTGATGGAGACACAGGAGCATCAGCCGATGTATCTGATGGATGGTCAACACCGCTTGGAATGCCACATCGGACTTGGGCTGCTCCAGCGATTGCAGATGTTGATGGTGATGGTTCACTTGATATTCTCATGGGTGACACCCTCGTTTCGGAAGCGATTGTTGACTTGGAACCAACGAGTGATGGAAGGGGAATTTCATTCAATCCAAACCAACCTAACCCAGGTGATCTTGTTACAATCACTGGTCAATTTTCGAATGTTGGCACAGATGATCCTGATGAAAATGTCGATGTGATGCTTCTTGTTAACGGCATCGAGGTTTCACGTGAGCGATTCGCTGATGTCGTCCCTGCCGCACCCACAGGGAACGGTGGGCCACTCACCATCACCGCAACGATTACTGCCGAATTGGGTATCCATTCAGTTGAATTAATCCTCGACATTTACAACAATGTAAGTGAAGCAAGAGAAGATAATAATCATGCAATTCGCAATCTGAATGTCGTGGAGCCATATGTCGCTCAGTTTCTTGGCCCTGAAAACCCTCCTCGTATTGTCCCGGGGCAATCAGATACTGTCGAAATTGGCTTAATGTCGGTCGGTTCACAAGTAGAAGATTGGAGTCTATCATGGGATTCAACGAACCTACCCGAAGGTTGGACCTTTGACCCAGTTTCAACTTCAACTCCAACGTACCTGTTGGATTATATGACACCACTATACGTTGAATTTCAAATCTCAATTCCTGAAACGGCACTTGGAGACGAACAAGGTTTTGTGCATTTTACGCTCACGCTTGATTCAAATCAAAACATAACACATGAATACAATTTGCAAATAGAGGTTTTTCGAACAAGAGGCATATCACTGCTTGGACCTAGTGGTGTTCAATTCTCCACTGGTCAAGGTATACTTGGCGGACAAGCTCAGGCATGGATGTTAATTGAAAATATTGGAAATGCTCAGGAAACAACGACGACGCTCGATTGGACAACGACAAGTTGGGGAGAAACGCCGACTTTGAGAAACCATGAAGGTTCAGAGATTTTTAATGTGCAATTAGAACCAGGTGAACGTCAAGAATTGTTAGCCGAAGTTGAAGTTCCTTCTTCTGCATCTGTTGGGGATAGCACATCGACAGAACTTACGATATGTATTGGAAGTGGTGAAGACCTCACATGTGCATCAATTTCAATCACATTTGAAGTGAAGCAATTTGTTGTGACACCAAATCACCAAAGAACATTGCCCAATGCCACACTTCAATGGAACATTGTAGGAACTATGCCTTCGAATGATGACGTTATATGGAATATGGCTTCTGCTTCAATGTTAAATTCCGGATGGGAGTGGTCGTCGAATGGTGACCTTACGACTTCATCAACAACAATGACGTTCTCTGGAAACGTCGGAGAGGCTGTTGCTGGACAACTCACGTTAAACCTACCAGAATATACACCACCAATGCGTCATAATTTTGACGGTAATGCAAACGGAACTCCTCTGAATTTTTCATTACAAGTCTTGCAACAATTCAGAAGTGAAATACAGATTTTATCGCCATCTGATTCATCAATATCAGACCCTTTTATCTACACAGTGTCAGAAACACACCGAATTCTTCTCGGCATAAATAATCCAGGAAATGGGGAGGATACCTACGAACTAAGTTCTGTTGTAGAAAATGCCGAAGGTGAAAACATAGATGAATTTGTACAAATTGATTTCCTCACGCCATTGAAAATGATAGACGCAAGAAGTAGTGGAGTTGTATCTGTTGACATTATGATTGGAAATCAACTCCCTGCCCTCGAGACGCTACACCTTACATTTCGCTCCACAAGTCTTGGTGATTTGAGCCAATCTGCAGTTTCAACATTATATGTGCAACCCGCACCGAACAGAGAGTGGACCATCGAATTAGATGGAGAATACAACAGGAGCATTCAACCATCAGAAACCGATTCTGTTGTATTTGATGCGAAAAACATTGGAAACGCATACGATGTATTGACAACAACGTCGAGCCTAACCTACAATTATGTTGGAGATGATAGAAATGAATGGTTCGTTCAAGATGGAACGACAAGTATTGTACAAGTGAACCAGTCATCTCCAATTTATGTCAATGTCAGTAGTCATTCAATGGCTCATGCTGGTACTGATATCATCATCCAGATCGAATTCAAATCGGATGAGATTTTAGTTTACACCACAACTATTCGTTATGTGGTGCTACAAAAATCAGGGTGGAAATTTAACCTCACAGGAATGGATTTAGAAGTTGAACCAAATGGATCAAATGTCACATTACAAGTTGATAATTTGGGAAATAGCCCTGAAACTCCTTACATTTACAAGTTCAGTAGTGGTTGGAATATAACAATACAAAACATCAGTGACGTTGTACAACCATTTGATTCCACTCAAATTCAAGTGTTTGTCACCCCACCACCACAATCATTTGCAGGTGAAATTGAAGAAATCCTCCTTCAAATTTCTGATAATGACGGGCAAGGGTCGACTATAGAATCAATTCCATTTCGCGTAGCAGCAAAACCGAATGTGACTCTTGATGCAAGAGGGCATTGGAAAATTTCTGAAGAAGGTGGCTATCCTGCTGCTTGGATCACGAACAATGGAAACGATATAGCTCAAATCTCAATAGATATATCGGGTTTACCAGCAGATTGGAACATTCTTGGACCTTTGCAAATGACACTATCACCAAATGAAATGAGGGGGCTGCAAATCGAACTCCTTCCACCATCTGATTGGAACGGATTTGAGTTTTTAGCACAAATTCGCATCCAGCACCCTGACTTAGAACCTGAAACGAGGTCAATTCTAGTCAAACAATCAAACATTACATGGAAGAGTAGTCCGGTTGTATCTAACTATGAGTCTCTTGAATCAATTATTGCACTTAACACACAAGAAGATCTTGTCCTGCTGTCATCCTTGGAAGGAGTCAACCTCATGAGCGAAAATGATGCATACTTGATTTCTATCGAGCATGGAGGTAGTCAAGGTCAGATAACACTGGACTTTGAAGAGACAAACCAAATATCAAACCTCACGATGTTTGTAGACACATGGTTATACCCAGAGGTTGAATCTGATTGTCAATTTGCTACTGAATTCTTCACAGCACTCAATTCAGGTCGGATAAATGGTACAGTTGCTTCATGCACTTTTGTAAACAATGATGAAACAGACCAACGAATCAGTGTACTGCTCGTTGACCAATTTGGAAATGAGTATAAACTACAGGAGTCAATGTACTCCATAGAAATGAATTCTTCTCTTTCAAGAAACATCACTATTCTTGAGTCAGATTTTGACAAAGGAATTTTTGAATTCGAATTAAAAATTATCGATCAACTTGGAAAAACGATTGAAGTCGAAGCAATCGAAGCAATAGTTCGACCAACGGGATGGAATATCGGCATTCAGTCATTTCAAGCAAATGGGGATTTACAAATTGGCATTCTTCGACCAGGTTATGAAATTCTTGAAGATGAATATTGCATCCTTCAACTTGAAAGTGAAGATGGATGGTCGTTTAAGAAATACGTCGACATCACATCTTCAGCGTATGCCCCAATCATCATCATAAGCGACCCAGGTGAGTTAAAAAATGATGAAAAAATTACAGCTACGCTATCCTGTGATTCACCATATGATAGAGATGATAATCCGGACGATAACGTCAAATCCACATTTTACAAATCAACCGAAGAAAACACGCTGACGTCATCGAATTTGATTTGGGTGGTTTCAACAGCAAGTATCCTCTTCATCATTGCTTGGATGATTGGATTTGTCGGCCCCAAATCGACGACTCGACCAGCAATGGCTGCAACACAGGCGAATCAACGGCAACAGAAATCTGAATCAATGGAAAAAGAAACGACGAAAGATATTGATGATTTATCAATTGAAATTATAGAAGAAGAGAAAGAAACAGGCGATGTGGATATGTTTGCTCATTCAACGGATGATTTCCTGAATGATATGCTTGTTGAACATTCCGAAGAAACTGAAAGTTCAGAACAAGATGCAAGTGATCGCCTTGATTTCATTCGACAAGAAATGGAGCAGGTTAAGGGTGAATCTCGAGAAGGGTCAATTGAAGATAGAATGAAGAAGTTTTTTGATGGAAAATGACACACAAATGCTTATGTCCATTTGACATACGAGATTAGAACTATGGATGCATTAAGAACAACGAGCCCATTTGCTACCCTTGATGCCATCCACGGCGAGCGTGCCCAAGAGATATACAATGCATTGTTGAACCAGGAACATCTTGAAGCAAATTGGCGTCGTTTAATTTTAAACGATGAAGATTTGAGGACCAGGCTAACCAATCAAGGATTATCAAATCCAGAGGACTTTACAACAATACAATGGGATTATTCCATTCTATTCTTTACATCGATTCTAACATTAACAAAAGATGGCACACCTTTGCAATTAGGTGATCAAAAAACAAGAGAGCGTTTCGGTCGGTTTCCCTCCCCAGGCGGTTCCACAATGAAATACATTCTTGATTACATCTGTCCTGCATTACATAAAAATCGAACCGACCAGGAAGAAGAGATTTACCAAGAACTGACCGACCTTCTCGATAAATTGGCTAATCGTTGCACAGATGCTCATGTTGGTCATGAAAAATTCACCTCAGGCAGTGGAGGAATGCACATCAGCGGTTTTTTGTCCAATGATGAAGTACAAACCCTTCGCCTTCATTTATCCTCAAGAGTTTGGACAGTAAGCAAAGATGAACCCTTCGATGGAGGTCTGGCTGATGCTATTCGACACTTCTCTTCAATTCTCAAGGCAGCAGAACGAAGAAATGTAGGGATACTTCTTCGGTACCACGCTTAGAAGGATTGAGAAGTGAGACGCTCGAACATGCTAGCATAGAGTTCTGCAGTTTGATCAACAACATCTTGAGGTAATGCTGGAATCGGCGGGTCTTGAGTACCTGCATCACGAGCTGCTTTCAGTTCCGCTTGATGACCAGTTTCAATATAGTGAGTTCTCACGAATTCTTTTGATAATTCAATACATTCTCCCTGGGCATAAGCTTCGGCGTCCCACCATCGGTCTTCATCCAGTGTTCCAAATGTGTCAACGAGCATAATTTCACGATTATCTGCAAATGCAAATTCCTTCTTACCATCGACATGAATCAATCCGTTTTTTGCTGCTTCACGTTCAATGATCGCATCAACAGCGAGTGCCGCATCGACCATTCGTTGATATTCATCCTCTGTGATGTTTGAGATTTGAAGTGCTTCGGCCTTGTCGATGTTTCTATCAAATGCCTCGAATTTCGTTGTCACCTCAACATAGGGCTCGGCTAATTTCGTACCGTACTCACAATCGGGGGAAACACCCAGTTGTTCAGCAGTCAATTCACCACGTTCAAATCGTCGCCACGCTGAACCGGATAGATAGTGTCGAACGATAACCTCGAGAGGAATGAACACCCAGTCCATGTCACGGGGAATTGCACCAGGTTCTTTGATCACCTCAACTTTTCTGACAAGACATCGATGAGCGTGATGGACATCAATGAGATGTGTTTTGCAGATATTTTCTTCTTCAACAAGTTTGAACCAGTGTGCGGTGGTTCGATTAAGCGATTCACCTTTACGAGGTATGAGGGTTGGAATGATTTGATCGAATACAGATATTTGGTCTGTAAACCTAAATTCTAGAACATTTTCATCATCCGTCGACCAGACTTGTTTGACTTTCCCTTGGTATAGCATTTCACCCATGGTTAAATTCCAATCAATAAAGCACTTGAATATTTCATTTTAGAATTTTCAATCGAGGAGCCCGAGAGCATCTTCGATTCGATTGAGTTCAGGACCTGTCGTTGAGGTTCCTGCAATTGCTCCAGTGTTCGATGAAACTACACCTGAGCCGACAAATGGTGAGCCGAAAGCCACAGTTCCTACCATTGGAGCGACACCTAGAATCTCCTCGAGTACAAGAGCTTCATCTTGATTTATGTCTGGATGGACGAGAACACCCAAATCGTTTGCAATTCCTACACTTCCTACGACATCATGATCTGCGATGCTTGAAGCAACGACTGGAATTGAGAAGACCTCTGCAAGAAGTTCAATGCCATCATCTGGAATACTTGGAGAAGCGATAATGCCATGTTCATTGACGAGGAGCAAATTACCAGCAGTGTTGACACCGCCTTCCATGACGACTACGTCACCAAATGATGTTAGTGTATCAATATCATTTTCTGTCGCAATATCGGCAACAACCAAAGCCTTGGAGTTACCTGCAATAAGTGCACCAAGTAGGTTCGACCCACCCACTGATTGTGGAGCAGGTTCTAGTTGTAATATCGACTGAAGTTTTTCAACTTCTTTCTTTGGTAATTCACTAGGATGGAAAAAAACATTTCCGACAACAGCGATATGTATACCAACTTGGTCTGAACCAAAAATATCCGCTGTATCGATTGGCATGTTCTATCATCTCGATGCGGAAAAAGTGAAGGAGAGGGGCACAGTGACTTCCTTTCCCGTGGACTCTCGTACCACAGTATTGGGAGAGACGCAGAAGGGCTTGACTTCTGGGTTCGGAATGGGACCAGGTAAACACCTTCGCTATGACCGTGCACCCACTCCTTGCGAAAAGGAGTGAGGCGCGACGAAGCGTCGCATGAATAGGCATGATCTTTTAGACGAAAGGTACTCGCGGTGCGGATACATACATGCGAAAGATGCTCGAACATTAGTGCTGCTGGACTGAACACGTCGCCGAAGCTTCGTGCGTACATCCGCAGTCTATCATCTCGTCTTTTACGAGTGTTCTGAGGTGTCTCGTCTTTGGGGTGGCTTCGAGCTTAGATGCTTTCAGCTCTTATCCATGAGGGCGTGGCTACCCAGCATTGCCTTGCCAGACAACTGGTAAACTAGTGGCCCCGAGCCCTCGTTCCTCTCGTACTAAAGGGCCCCTTCCATCAGACAC
>Ga0213864_10000429_pt1 | contig 18928 bp, 18 predicted proteins | sample PICome_5_FD_160078 | JGI IMG/M metagenome (GOLD analysis project Ga0213864, IMG submission 160078) | Coastal seawater microbial communities near Pivers Island, North Carolina, United States - PICO247 | ecosystem: Environmental > Aquatic > Marine > Coastal | place: USA: North Carolina... | reverse complement strand
AATCTCGTCCTTAATCTTCAGGAGCTTTCCAGTTTCCTCGCAATTCGCCAAGAGGACGGACTTGTGCTTGTGCTCGTGGCCATCGACCACGTCCATCGCCTCGTTTAAAATCTTATGGAGCGAGCAGGCGAGGTTTGCGTGCGCCTGTCGGGACTTGTAGATGCGTCCTTCAAGTTCGACTTTTGCGCGCTTGGTATCGGCGCGCTCGGGCTCTGCATCCGAAGCGGTTTTGTCGACGTCGTCGATCGGTGCCGGTTCGGGCTCGGAGCGTTTTAGAGAGAAGCTCATGTGTGCGCTTGCTGGGAGGGGGCGAATTTAGTTTGCCAAATGACCATACGCTGCCACCTTACCTGTCACCGAGCAGCACAGACATGGCCAAAGCCAAAGCGTCCCGGGGCATAACGCAAAAATCTGGCGTGTAGAGATCACACACCGTTACTCATGCAAATCCGGCTTGCATCCAATTTGCGTTTTCGATCCTGTTTTTGTAACGGAGTTTTTTCTGGAAGCACGCAAGCAAAAATGCTTTGCATAGAGGCGGGAGGAGTGGGATCTTTACGCCATGTCATTGGGAACATGCACTTAGCTTTGAAAGCGTAGAAGGCTTTGTAAGACGCTACGAGGTCGCCTACCGGTGTCTGAGCTGTGATGAGGTCCGTATTGGTGACGCCGTTCGAGTCGGCGTTAATACAGCAAACACCAAAGGTACAGCCAGCCGGTGCGTTTGTAGTTGCGATCTTTCTGCTGCATGACGCGATCACGCTTTCCGGTATGCCCATAATATGCAGACGAACTAACCAGTCCTCTGGGGAGACGTCGTCTGGCAAGCTGGAGTTGAGTACAGAGCGTCGAATGTGGATCAAGTGGTGCTCGCACAAATGCATCTTGCCAGTCGACTCAGTGTAGAGAGCGCAAAGACTGCGTGCCAGTGCCATAAGCCACTCAAAGTGGCTGCGGCCACCTAAAACCCAAAGCACACTCGGGTGATGCTTGTGGGTGGACTTGTAAGGTGTGCAGATGGCCCCATTGTCGAGTGTAAAGGCATTCACAGAAATTCTCATATGAACCATCGCAGTGTAGAGGATCTGCGTCGACTCAACAATCATCTTTAAACGATGAGCGTCACAATGGAGCTCGGCGGCGACCGATGCAATCACACTGAGGAAAAATATGTTCATTTTTGTGCGTGTGTGGGCTGCAAACACAGTGGCGTTCTATTCACCAGATTCTCAAGCACCCTTGCCAAGACAAAGCGTACCGGGGTAGACTGCTACTCGTAACGGTCACCTCGCGATTAGTTGCTCCCCTCCAGAGATGTTTGTCACTTACTCTATAACACTGAAGCAAGTGCCAAACAGAACAGCACGCAGATCATTGCGGCGGTACCACAAAGCAAGTAGACCATACGCGCCATACAAGGACGCAACCACGCTCAGCACCACCTTTGCCGTTGATAGTTCGACCTTCCCTTCCTTGAGCACGATCACCAGAAGCGCGTATGTAAAACCTAGACCGAGTCCAACCCAGTCCAACGTGCTCAGCTCCTTGACATATAAGTTCGACGTCTTGTTCCGCACCCTTCTGGCCGCGTCGGCTGCGCGGCTGTAGAGTACTGCCATAGACATAGCCAAAAGAAAATGCCACTGGCCGTGGTAAAAGTCGTAAGCCTCAGGATTCGAAACGACTGTGTACTTCACACCGAATAGCTCACACTGCGCAAAAATCGCAGCGATGATCATGAGAATGAGCGTGGCCATCTCGGCGACGGCAATCCATACTGGAACAAACGCAGCACCGTCCCCGTCAGGATCGTTAGTCAAAAATAAACGGAGAACAATTCCAAAGACGGCAGCACCGGGGCCGAAGACTAAATAAAACGTCAGCATCTCGTTGTAGATATCATCGAAGCAAAACATCAGGATAAAAATCATGAAAGACAAAAGCGTTGCCAAGATGGTGCGCACTGAGGCCACAAATGGGCCCGCGAAGCGCAACACCACTACACTAAAAGAAACATAGAAGACGTGGAAGACGAGTAGCATACCAAAAAAGATGTCTAGACTATGAGTCCACGAGCCTATCAAGGAATGTCTATGATATGCAAGACTCGCCGAACCGAGCAAGACCAGCACGTAAGGGGCCGACCCGAGCAGACCGACCAAGTAGGAGGCGGAGTGATAGCTAACGTACGCGGCAATCTCCCGCTGCAGCGCGGCAGCGATGTAGCACAGGTTTGTCATTGTTGCGAACACGTAGGGCTCGTTTGGAAAGGCCCACAAGGCGATGTAAGAAATGAGCAGAGCGATTGCTACACCGATGAAAACTGGTGTAAGTTTGTATGGCTCAGAAGAGGCAGGTGCACCTAGAGCTGGTGTAGACTTTTGGACTGTGACGGTGCTCACCGACGTGGGGAGAAATGTTCGGTCTTTGTTTGCATACCCTGCAGAGTGACAAGCCAAGTGAACCATCGCTGTCGCCATCTGAAACACTGTTCTCCTATCCTTCAATAGCTTTCACTACGTTATAGATGATGATCAGACGACCACCGTTCTCGCAGCCGTCAGGGACAGCGTCGAATCTCGCGACCGGATCGTCAAGCACAATCTCGTTCCCGGGCGCAACTGGGAGCAGCCCCACACCCGAGTGTCGCAGGATGGTATCACCACGGCAGTGTGCGGCCAAGCGCGAGATGTCCGCGTTTTCGACGTCGTTAAGACAAAGTGCAACTTTCCCATCCGCGTTCAAGACACGAAAACACTCGGGCCGTTCAACAGCTCTACATCGGTTCTCTCAAGCGCATCGCATACGAATCAGACTTTCTTGAATGTAGCTTGATTGCTTTCGGAGCGCGGTTATACCGGAAGACTTCCACGGGAGCACGTCGTGATCTCCCAGAGTAGATTAAAATTTTGGTCGGTTTCACGAGTTTTTACATTTGTTACAAACATTTTTACATTTGTCACAGGGGTCCATGGGTTATGCTAGCCCAATTTCTGACGAATCCGGCCAACGAGCGCAGTTTGCTTCGTCAACTCTCGCATAGCAGCGGTTTCGGTCCATACAACGTGGCCCGGTCTGGCAGAGATGCAGATGTTGTTGAATCGTCCGGAGTGCCATGGCACTCGGGACATTTCAACGACACAGGCCTGTTGTGCCGGTTGGTTGGCTCCTGCGCGCCAGGGGTCGAATGAAACCGCTGCTATGCGAGAGTTGACGAAGCAAACTGCGCTCGTTGGCCGGATTCGTCAGAAAATGGGCTAGCATAACCCAGGGGGCCCTGTGACAAATGTAAAAAACCTTGTAACAAATGTAAAAACTCACGAAACCGTCCAAAATCTCCATCTCCTCCGGGAGATCACGCCGCGCGCCCGGGGAAGTTTCCCTTTCTAACCGCCCTACGCGCGCGGGCGCTTGGACTCCTCCTCTCCCGGGGCCTCTTCGGCGCGCCGTTTGGCGCCCGTGACGTGCTTTGGCGCTTCCTTCTCCACGTGTGACCGGAACGTGGCCGAGATGCGGCCCGCGGCGCCCTTGGCCGCGGGAATCGCGTGGGTGAACTGTTCCTGGAACTTCTCCCCGACCATGCCAAAGATGGTGTTTGGCTCCAAGATGATCTCAAACTTCTCCCCGGTGGCCTTTTCCCGGAAGACCATCTTGCTCAGCTTGCCGTTTGGGATTTCGTCGTACAGGTTGATTCCAAACACGCCGCGGGACGTGTCCAGCCCCTTTTCGTCATCGCTGTGCGCGCCGATGCTGGACTTGTCGCCGGCCGGGTACTCGTTGACTAAAACGGCGTTGCTGTTGGTTCCAAACATCTCGTTGATCGCGGAGATGAGCTCGCCGATTGGACCGCTGGCGACCATCGACGGGACGGTCTGCCCGGAAAAGCGGTACCCCGGGACCATCGGGGCCCCGGTTTCCGGGTTTGGCAGGGAGAAGAGCCCCACGTTGCGGGGCATCCGGCAATCGCGCCCCATGACTCTGATCGGGGGCTTCTGCATCAGCTGCGGCGCCGCCAGTTGCATGGCATCCCTTGCCAACTTGATTGCCTCGGGGCTCATCTTGATCACGACGACGGAGCAGTTGCCCTTTCCAATTTTGTAGACCTTTTGCGTGGTGCCTGGCGCTTGCATTCTGGCTGGCTGGGGGTGCGTGCTGATGCTCGGTGCCGGGGTCGCTGTTCCACGGGGTGGACAGGCGACGACCGAGGGCTGCCCCAGCGAAAGCGTCCCGGGGTAGGCCTCCCACTGTCATGAAACCGCATAATGAGATTTTAATCTGAATTTTAACGTTTCACTCGACACGCTGCCGCTTGCAAACCACCTGCCTAAATTTGGGCCTCCAGCTGCTCCAAAATGCGGTCGTAAAGACCCGGATCGGTCTTGTTAAGGTTGTGGAGCTTGCGCAAAGAGAGCGAACCGGGGACGCGTGGGATGGGGTGTTGCAACTTCCAGTAGTGCTTGACGACCCAGGCCTTGTCCGGCTCGCCATTGTACCAGGGAGTTTGCAATCCGGACTCGCCCATCGCAGTCCCCGTGAAACTTCCCTGAAACTTGACCATGCCGATGATGCACTGCTTGTGGTCCACCGGTCGGCGAACGGGATCCTTCCCAATCGTCTTGCGGATGCGGTTCATCCGATCCACGTCCTTGCGGGAGGACTGATTGCCAGAGTTGACGAGAAGAACCCAGGCGTCGGGGTCCATCTTGAGCTCATTGGGTCTGTTCTCAACGTCCTTGAGTCCGTCAATGATCTGACCCGCCCATGGAGATCGGACGTTGAGCATGCGGGTGTCCGGGTGCATGATCTCCGCCATAGACGGTTTCAGTTCGGTGCTCAAGCCCATTCTCGGTGCCGGGTGTGCGTGTGTTTGTCGTTTCTCGTGTGTGGGGGCAGTGCGGGCACCCTATCACCCCGGTCGTGGCCTTGCTGCCAGCGCGTAAGCGTCCCGGGGTTGCTCATAGCGGTTTCAAGCAACCAAAAACAGGATCCCTTGTTTGCACCCCCAGACCACTGGCCGCTCTGGTGAGCGGGACGGTTTCGAACCGCCGGGGAGTATTCTAGAAATGAATGGTTGCGTTTGTTGATTGCTGCAAGGATCCTTGTGGGGTTGGGTCGCCCCGTGCTTTTAAACCACTCCACGGCGCCGCCAGTCCTCCACTTGTGGCGCGCCGGTTCGTCTGTCCCAGACACGTCCTGGGAGTGGGTGATGCTAAAACGGTTTCGCTATGCCAAAACAATATTGCTTGTTTGTGCCTCTAGATCACTGTCCGCTCAGTAACTCTTCCTTTATGGTAGCGCGGTTGCGAGTCGCTTCTTCTTTTTGTTCGGGTGTTCTTTTCCGCCCTGGGACCAGATTTTTGCCGAGTGGGAGGTTTTCCTGGATTTCAATCGCCGACGTGTCCCACCTACTGATGCTCGTCGGCGTCGCGCAGCGCCATCCGGGCGAGGCTCGGGTCGCACAGCCTGAGGCGCGAAGTGTTGGGCAGCATGGCTCGCTGACCGCGGGCGCTCTCGTGGTGAACGCGTTAATCTTACTCTAAGATTTAACATCCTGCCGATGGAGGTGTACTGGCCATTGGAGAGTCGGATGCGCTCCAGCTCCACCAACGACCGGAGCGCCTCGACGTCGGTCCGATTGTACCGCTCCAGCTCGCCGTGGCGTCCGTCTGTGTACATGCGAACCGCCTCAATGCCGCTTGCGGTCTTGGGAGCGAGCCAATTGTCGCGCAGCAGCAGGTCGAGCTTCAGGCGGACCGAGGTGCCGAAGGCGTCTCGCAGCAGCTTGTAGGGATCAAACGTGCGCATCCACCACTTGCGGATGGTGGCGTCGTCGCCTCCCGCCGCCAGCGTGAGGTCAAAGGCCGCATTGTAGAAGACGAGGCGCTTGGCGTGCTCGAGGGCGTGCCGAAGGAAGCGCAGCGGGGCGCCACGGCCGAGCGAGGGGTCTCCCCAGAACGACAGCATCATGCCGTCGCCGCCGCCATCCTCCACAAAGAGGAGGCTCGCCACGGAGATGATGAGAACATTTCTTGTTTTCGTAGTCTGTGTCCAGCTCAGTGGCCATCTGATATTCGCGCTGAACACCGTGCCTGGCTTGATCAATGTGTCTTGCCGTGTGTGCGTGTCAGGGCAAATTCAAATTAGGACAACTCTTTTGGTCGAGCCAGTTGGCGCTTTCAACACCGCCAGGTCACAACCGAATCGCGAGTAGACACAGCGAGGTGTGTCTTCCCATCGAAAGCCAAGGCCGTGAATCTTTTCGAGCGCCATTTCAGTCGAGCAGTTCTGCGGCTTCAACCACCCGTTGGCCAGCTCGATGACCATGCTCTGCACAGATAATGCCGTTTGTTTCATGCCATCCAACAGCTTGCACTCGTAGCCTTGAACGTCAACCTTGAGAAACACGTCGCGACAATCTTTGCAAGACGTCCATCCATACATCGCATCGTCGAGGGTCATGACAGGAACTCGAAAGCTGCGATCCATCCGCTGTGTTGGGTGATCTCTCGTTTGCATTCGCAGAACAGAGTTTCCTGAGTTGGCTGCCGCCACAAAGATTTTCTCCTCTGTCGTTGCATCGCCAAGGGCCGCAGGAAGGACGACAACGCGATGCTTCCATTGTGGCATCCGCGTCGTGGCACGGTGGAGCGTCGACGTCAAAAAGAAGAGATTCAGAGGCGACGGCTCAATCGCGATTACCGTCGCGTTTGTTTCTCGCAAAAAGTGCAGGGTGCAGATGCCAATGTTTGCCCCCGCGTCAATGACAAGATTCACATTTTTGATCGTTCTGATCGCGTTTACATGACTTGTGCACCCGCTCCAGCTGTTGTGAAAACGCACGTGGTTGGAGATGCGGTCATTCTGCATCAGACAAAGACTGAGGCCAAAGAAGACATGGTCGTGATACCATTCACACTTTTCACCAGTGGGAGCATTCAAGGGAGGAAAGTACGGCGACCAAAACCGCATGAGAAAATGAAACACAAACTATGGTTTCGCTTCTAACAATTCGTCACCCTCTACGTGTTCTAGCGCTATCATTTCTCTAACAGATATCGCGCAAACGACCAATGTTAAGGAAGGAAAATGTCCCGGCGTGTCTTTAAAGAGCCTGCGGCGTGCGTGCGACGCAGCTGCGAGAAGCAGTTGCGCAGCGCGCCGACGCTCCGCACGTTGCCCTGCCTCGCGATTGGCGTGTCAAAAAACGGCGTGCTGGAAAGCGTCGGTGCGCCGCATTCTAGAGTCATCGACTACAAATTTTCACCAGGCGAGGCAAAAGTGCTCTTAGAGTGGATGCACACGATACTCAAGTGGAACAAGTCTCCAACGACGAGAGCCGACATCTTTGCGTATCTCACGGGAGCGAACACAGATTGGCCCAAGGACAAAATGCAGCGTTTGGCCGCGAATGTGATGAACTTCTTTGTGTTCTTGAAAGAAAAGGGACAAATCATAGTAGGCTTGTGATTCTTTATCAGCCCCAATGTGTTGCTTCATGAAATCCAGCAAGGTCATGTCAAAGCTCTCCCACACCTCGACGCCAAACAACGTGGCATTGAACGACTGTTTTTCTTCCGCGTCATCAAGACCGTTTGTCTTACCTGCCAGTTCGTCGTGGTACCACAGTTTCGGGCAAAATGGTTTTTTTGCAACAGATTGACGATCCGTGTAGAGTATTTTGTAGTTTCTGAGTGTGCTCTCCAGTTGTTGTCTGTATTCATTATCCGACAACCGGTGACAATAATCATTATCTTCATACATTCCCGCCGTACGCTTTGCTGTGTTCTTTGGATGATGCTTCTCTGGGTCACAGTCTTTGTCCGGTATGTAGACATTCAAAGGCCTGACTAGAACAGTGACTGTGTGTTGCTGTTTGGCTTGAGAGATAGAGCTTCGCATAGCAATGGCATTCGCTCCGCGTCCCACATACGTCGCGTGTGTTTGAGGGCTTAGATTCCAGGAATCGTTAAGGTGGACGACATAAGAAAACCGCTTGGCATGTAATCCACATTTTCAATTAAAAGAATGGCATCTGTATTGGCTTGTGCTGTAAGGCGAGCAAGATTAGGAAGCATCATTCTTCTTATCTGAGTCGTTTACGCGAGAAGATATGAAGCTAACGTCAGATCACTTGAAGTGACGAGCGAGCGGTTTGCTGCTTTAAAGTTAAAAATACATGACCCGCTTACGTAACGGTTTCAGAACCGGCTACCCCGGTACGTTTTGGCACGGGAGGGGCCGAGCGTCGGGTGTATTGGTTTAACCAGCATTTCAATCTAGCTAGACATCTCAGCCCACCCACTCTACACACACCGCAACGTGTGACCGGCACCGAGTATGACAGTTTACGCAACTGACGCGTACAACATGCGTGCGATGACCCCGTCTTACGTGCACGGAGCCGTCTACCCAATCGATAGCAAATTTGATGTCTACCGCGACGCCTTGGAGCAGGACGCCCAGCGAGCGACACGGGCCAAGAAGACATCGCTTCTGAAACGAATGAAACGCTCCCGGGCCCCTATCCCGAGCGCGGCGCCCGAGGACTCTGAGCCGGAGTACTGCGACTTTGACTACTACGACCTCGAGGTCGACCCTGAGGCCATCCGTGACAGCATGATCGCACTGACCGTGGAGGAGCAGCTCAACTACGAGGATGAAAAGTTTCGGTCCGTCGTGAACCCAGTGCGGAGCTCTTGCTCCGGGGCGCTCATGGCGTCAAAGCGGCTCAAGCCGCACAGGCCGCTCGAGGACGGAAGCGTGCTGTCCACCAGCCACTCAGCCTCTCCCGGGAGGCTCTGGCCCAAAACGCACGGGGAGGAACCTTATTGGGCTCCAGGGCGGCCGTACTCGGCCTTCCACCACCCCGTGTGGTCGCTCCCGCCTCGCAACATGTAAGCTAATTCAGCGACACGGGAGGACAGACCATGCCTGGCAGCCCCCAGGACCTCGGACCGGGTGGGAATTTGGGCATGCAGTCCGGGCACTGGCACACCGACCGACCGTAAACGAGCGCAATGTACCGCGGGGATCGGACGTAGTAAAGCATGCTCCCGGTGCCGTGCTCGTTCACAATCAAAGCCGTTTGTTCCCCGCTCTGAGCTCTACGGTTTCCTCCGCGCGGGGCCTTGGCCAAAGTCCCGCAAGCTTGCCGCGGAGCGCACCCGCTCGCGCTCGCGCGCGCTGGCAGAGCACCTCAACTCGCGGGGAAAGGTCCTCAGTCTTCCTAGAATACCATTCATTAGCCAGTTCGACGTGTTTGGTTGGCCGTTCGTCGAAGGTAGCCAGGTGCAAACACATTGAGCAAACAGAGAGCGAAAAGGAGGTGCGGTCGTGCGCGAGGGTCCCCGCGTAGCCCCGCTCGCCGAATCTTAAGAGCACCCCAACAATCTCAAAGGCCACGCCCACGATTAGAAACGGGGCGACAGAGTACCTTGATGCCGTCTTTCTAAAAAATTCGTCAATCTTCACCCAAAGTGACGAGCTCACGGTCTGTGTCGACCTCTCCAAATTCTCCGTCAGCCTCAAGCAAGCCAGCAGAATTGCAACGACCAGCGGGCCGCTTATCTCCCGCAAGAGTCCATACTTGGCCAACTGGGCCACCACGAGCGCCGCGGCCGCGCGTCGCCCGTCCTTCTGGCAAAGAAACGCCGCACTCGCGCCCACCTCGACGATGGAGAGCGCCACGACGGCAGACGCGGATACAAAAGGGCATGTCCCAACGGTCACATGAGACACGAGCTTCGCGTAGTCCTGGAGGTTGAAAAGACGCCACGCGCTCGCCTCAACGAGGAAGAGCAGCAGGAAAAAGTTTGCCCATTTTCCGATGACATGACGGGAGATCATTGGACCGGCAGATGTTGACATTCTTATTATTATTTCTAAAACTAGCGCACTACGACCCCGACGCCAGGAGCTGCGCCTTTTCCTCCCGCCTCGCCGTACGTTTCTTGACAGACACGGCGTCTGTGGGCGCGATCGGGTACGATGCTACAGGGCTTTCAATCTCCCTTGTGACCTCCACCTTGACCGCTTCGGGCGCCGTGGGGGGGGCCGTGATGAGATCGTCGAGCTCAGCCAACAGGTCGTCCTCGTCTGCTTCGGATACAGGTCGAAGACCTTCGAATGCGCCCTGGACGTCCTCGTTTAGGTCCCGCACGTCCGCCGCCCCGTCTACGGCACTCTCTGCATCCTTCAACAGCGTCTTGGTCTTCTTTTTGACCGCCTTGACGCTCGCTCCCAGGGCTGCAGATACCTCGCGCTGCAGCGAGGCCTCCTCTAAAACTAAAATCTGCACGTCGAGGGCGTCGGCCGTCGTCTGCGCGACGGTGAGCTGCTTCTCGATGGCCTTGCTCCGTTTCAGCATCGCGATCGCCTCCGCCTTCTTGCCCTCTTGGCCGAGTGATCTCGCCTGATCTCGCATGGTGTCGAGCCTACTCTGGAGCGTCTGAACCCGAGCGCGGACGGCATCCCCGGTGCGGTTGAGCTTGGCCGCCGCTGTGGCGTTCCTCAGGGCCGATGCCTTCTCCCCGGATCGACGAGAGAAGATCAGTGAACAGAACCCACATCCCCGCGGTTCAATCTCCCCCGCTTCGTTCATACGTGCAACACGCCTCTCAACGAGAGAAACCTCATGAACTCGTTGGGTTAGCGTCTCGCGTTTCCGCATGAGAAGCGTATCCGCTTCAATCAAAAGGGACGAGTTCATGTCTTGGATGACGTCGTACGACGTTGTGATCTAGGGAACTATTCACCCCGGGGGCACAAGGCATTGATGCGTTCTCTTAAAAGCGAAAACAGATAGCGATCTAGACTTTTGGATTCCCTTCCTTCCCCAGCCCAGCTCTTCACGCACCCCCCGCGTCGGGAGACTTAACCCAGAAATTTTCGCCGTCACGGTGTTGGACCCACCACTTCGGCCCGGCGGAAAAGCCAACTGGCAGCCACTCCGTTTCCATGTGCTTGATCTTGTCGATTGGCTCGCCGACGACGTTTCCGGGGACAACGCAGGCATACGAGTTTTCCGACGAGGGCATCGGATGCCACGTGCCCTCGTAGGCGAAGCAGCTCTCGTCCCCGCTCAGCGTACCATCCTGCACGTGCTCGGCCGCAGCAGTCCAGAGAAAGCCCCGCTCCTCGATAGCCTCGCCCGTGGCCGGGGTGGCTTCGGCAACGGCCTCGGCAACAGGGGGCACCTCCGGGGTGGACTCGGTGGATACGGCAATCGCGGAGGACACGGCGCACTTTTCTTGCAACGAAATCGAGGCCGCCGCGATCATCTTGTCGATGTCGGAGACGAATGTCTCGGAGTACGTGACGCGATTTTGTACGGACTCGGGATCAGGCTCCGGGGACGTGACCGCTTGGGTTTTGGACATTAACAGATCATCGAAGATGGACTGTGTGTTTGTCGATGATTTGGACCGGGGCGCCGCTGGGCGCGGGAGGAGCGCCGCTCCAGTTGCAGCGGCAGCATCGACCCGCTGACGGTGGATGTGCCCGGCCTGGATCACCTGGTCCAGGCGCGAGCCTGCCATCATTGGCATCGTGCCCGTCCCACTGGGCACGTCATCAGTTTGAGCGTTGAAAGGACGCACTGACATATGAAAGCCTCGAGGCGGGTGCTTCCTCTGGCGTACTGTTTCGCTGTCGTCCCTCCTGACAAAAGGGCTGCGAGACAAGGTAAATCTCCTCTTTGGTAAACTAGGTAGTGGCCGACTCTACCATTGCATTAGAAAGACAAAAGTGCGGATGTGTGCATCTGCACCGGCACCCAGACGTCTTACAGCTCACACCCGAGCCAAGGCCGAACTTTTTCTCAATGGACATGGGTACACGCATGAAGGCGAGAAGTCGTTGCAATATTCGCTGTTTCGTCACCTAGATGACGATATAATTGTTCTGATTATGAACGAGCTGATCAACATCGGCCAAAAGATCAAGGCTCATTCTGTCGACGCGTCGTTGTGGCTTCCGTCGGTAGCTTATGAGAGTGTTGCCTCTGCCCTCTCCCTGTGGTCAACATGTCAATGGATGTACATGTTTAGCAAGGGTGCTGTATACGAGCTCCGACAAGAAGTGTTCTGTATGGCAGCGTCGATTGTGCCACCTCTGGACTTAGATCGGGAGTTACCTTTTCGCGCCCAGTTTAGGATGGAGCTCGAGTCCTATCGGCAATATAACCACCTCAAAACGGCATGCAAGCACTTTGTGACCCACTGCGCGTCTACACACTGTGCGAGGGCGAGGCGAGGATTCAACGAGGTGCTGAAGACACATGGACGCGTCCGCGTGGCCTTTGACCTGTGCAAAATCATGGCATCCGCGAGATGCGTCCCTGTGTGTGTGATCTACACACAGACAAGTGTGGGCTGCAACGCTACAAACAAACATTGTTTTGTCGTTTGCAGCGGAGAACCTTCGTCGATAAACCGGTTGGGGTGGAGATCACAGAGCGAGCTTGTGATTCTAAACAAGATCAGCGCCCCTGACAATGTTGGAGATATTAAGGTCTCGACAGACGGGACGAGAATGCTTGCAATCTTAAAAGGTGTAGACCTTCACCATCCTGACGTTTTGATCGTTAATCTAGTGACTGGCCAATCTGACCTGCTGAGCAAATGCTACCCGGCCGACATCGGCGGATACAGCATCGCTACAGCATGGTTTCACGACGCAACTCTTCCTGAGGCTGTCCTCTCGGTGTACTTTGAGAAGGTCCCAATCACCACAGACGCGAATTTTCACGAGGTCGCGCGGATGATTTCCACGTTTTGCGCAGACGGGGCGGGGAGACCTGTGCCATGGCGCATGCTACACGAGGACTGGGGTGCTGCACAGGCGCTCTGGGTTGACGCATCGGAGTCGGGAGATTGCATCGCCGTGCATTCCCACTCGAATGTCGATGGCAACAGCTCCATCCCTCTCATGATATGCACAACAATTCTCACTGTCGCCCCGTCTGAGGATATTGCGCTCGTGGAATCTGGGCGTCACACGCTTGCGGCCAGATTCGTCCCGGGTAGAGCGGAGACGCTCGCGATTGTTAGCTCCGATGCGGGAAGCCTAGAGGTCTGTTGCTACGCCAAGGTTTCATCCAAGACGTGGGTGTTGCAGCACGTTGTGCACACCGGCATGAAATGGGCTGTGCACGACGTCCAGTTTGTGTGGACATCCGAGCGCTCTACTTGCATCTCTCCGTGTGGTCGCTTCATCGTGATCTTGCTGCGACCTCGTCACGGAGGCTACGAGGCTCCCCGTAGCGTACTGGTTGATCTCCAATACGATGGTTGCAGTTCCGTAGACTTGCCCTTCCCGGTCGATGTGTCCTCCACACACAAAGATTATGCTCCCCGCGAAATCGGATGGAGCTTTGGTAGCGTTTGGATGCGGACGCGGCGTGGAGTGTTGCACTTTAGCAATTCGAGCTCTTGAAGATTAAGCATAGAGTCTAAGCAACTGTTAGAGAAGGACAACTCTTCCAACCTTGCCAGGCGCTTAAGAGCTCCCACAAGAAAAATGCTCAATTCACATCGCACTGTCTACACTGCGGGTGGAGCAGGAGAAGGTCTTAAAGGAAAGTTAAAGGAGAATAATACACAGGAAACCGCGAAGAAAGGGCTGGTGCCCGCAATTGTCTCTGTCGAGTGGTACAACAAGCCTGATAACTACTTCATGGGCGCTTTTGACACGTTGATGCACGTCGCTGCGTGGATTCTGATCATCATCCTGGACCACATTCTTTTTGACAAGGCGGATGGTTGGTCCAAGATCGTCCCCCCGGCGACAGTGGCCGTTGACGCTCACACCAGCCCCTATGCTATGGCGGCCCTCATCTGCTCCTGGATCGCATTCGGCACCATTCTGACCGTAACTACCTTACACCTCATAGTGTACATGTCCACGAAGGGTATCGAATTTGTCCCCCCGTCTATGATGATCGCCACCATCACATCTGCCACGCGCGCCAGCATGGTGTTCACTCTCGTCATCACCCTCTTCACTGTTGGAGTGACAGTTGACCGGGGAGAGGAATGGCGCAACTTTACGATCATCGCCATCATTGTCAAGCTCTACCTCAGTGCAAAGCTGAACAAGAACGAGGAGATGAAAAACGAAATTTAAGTTTAAGATGAAAGAAAAGCTCAAAATGAGGACAAATGGACATTCCTTAGCACTCATTCTGACACTCCCCTCCAAAGACGAAGCAAAAGAAGCGTAGCGGGTGGCACTTGTGATTTTTTGTATGTTTTCTGTTTTTACAAAATAAGATTGGCTAACAAAAGTAAATTCTTTGGCGTAATCCCAGCGTGAGTTTCTAAGAATCTCAAACGAGCCTACGGAGACGTGATGCCCGCGTAAGACATTAGAGGCTGGTAGGGGGGCTACATTTGGTTTTGGCCAGCTGGCCAAAACGCTAGACACGCAGCGAGTCCCCTAAGGTACGGAGTGGTATCTGCCACCCCGGGGCTCCAAAGCCCCACGATTCATGCTTCGTCTTGCCCGCGCAAAGCGTCGTGGCTCGACTGGGATCTCGGCCGTGGCCTCACCCGCCCCGCAGGATCAGGTCAACTGCGGCCCAAGCGTTGCCCACCGCTCTCTGGAAAGATCGGCGGCAGTGAGGTTGAAGCTTCGGTAGCTGCTGCACCGATCAGCCCAATGCGAGGCGGACACCAGCACCCAGAAGGGTTTCCGGAGCCCTCCACGAAACCGCTTCGAGCGGCGCTCAGAGGTCACATTTCTGCGCCTGGTGGCGCGATGTTTTCTTCGAGACAGTTAGCGCGAGAAAAGATGCTTTGCAAGCGCGCGGTTGCGCCGCGGCCGCGCGCAGCGGCCTCAGGCCGCCATTCCGAATGTAACCGCTTTTTGTGTTCTGGCCAAAACCAAGTGTTGGCCAAAACCAAATAAACCCCCGCTATATCACACTCCTAGAAGGGCAAATCTCGCATTCAAGACACAAACGAGGTCCTGTGGTGGAGGAGGAACCGCTTGTCGCGGCACACGCGCCGTCGTCTGACGACACGTCTGAGAGACTGATGTTGCGGAGCGGGGAACCAGACACGGCGTGAGGCGCAGTCTTCCGGTAAACGGTTTTCTGAACAAGGCAGCAGTTCTTTTGATCGAACTCTGAATTTCAGGTGTTTGCACCGCGCTTGTTCCTGAATAGGCCATCGTATGAGGATCATCTTTAGCATTTGCAATGTGACCGCGCAAGAGACTAGAAGCAATCTCTGCACATGCCAGGAACTGCCTGTTTTGCTGTAGATATATCCCATACTCATTCACGCGTTGCTCAACCATTTGTTCGGCTTTGATCCTGTTGTCATACAAACGAAGTTGCTCTTTCGTAACATTTGTTGCATCCCAATCCTTGTATTTGTTGACAATTTCTTCAACAGTGTTCTCATCAAGCAACTCATTCAGCTTGACACGCGCACTCTTAGCACGCTCAGCACCAAGCAACTCATTCAGCTTGACACGCGCACGCTCAGCATCATTCATTGAAGGCACAACATTGCCATAGTAAAAAAGGTCATACGTGCGGCTTGCTATGCTGTACTCCTTCTCTGCCACGAAGATTTTTTCGACGGCTTGAATCATTGTGTCCCAAAGGCTGTAAGTCTCGTAGAGAGAAAGCCGCCTTTCTGCCTCTTGCCGATCTTCCACAAGAAACGATGGATCAAACGCTTTAGCTTCCTTAAGTTGCTCTTGAATCTGCGCACTGGTTTTATTGACTTTTGCCTCTTTTATCTTGTCGTCAATCCAAAACATAACCGGGTCGTAAAACGAGGAGATAAGCCCACTCCACTCGTGTTCTTCGATCACAATCTTTGCTTCATCAAATTCTAGATTCGTTGGAGGACTCTTGAAAGGATTAAACATACCCGACTTGCTGTAGTTCAAACGCATTGGCGGAAGGAAGCTCCTCCCTTCCGTCGCGTCCTTTTCGCGACGGGCGAGCAATTCGGACCGCAATACGGACCCAAGCCGTGCCTTGTACATCTGTTTATGTTTTCCCCATGTGGTCGCCGCGGAGTCGTCAGTGATATTATTCTTCCGATTGATTACTCTGTCCCATCTCTCCTTGAGGCCGTCTATACCCTTCTTAGATTTATTTCTCAGGCCATCATTAATCTCTCGGTTCTCATCATCTCCGTTGTACACCGCCAGCAGTCCAAGAAGCGTCCACCGCATGGATTCGTATATGTACTCTTGGTTCGCACCATCTTTATCGTAAGGCGCGTTGTTCATGTGAGGCGGGGGCTTTTCTTTTTCAAGCCCATTATGCTTATTGACCACGCTTAGTCCCATGCGATAGGCCGCAAAGCTGAATAAACGCGCTGTCAAAAAATCTTTTGACTGTTTACCATTCGTCATCTTAAGCACGTTCTTCATGTTTTCCGTAGAGAATATTGCCCTCCACTCCTTCCATCCATCACCATCCACCAATTCTTGGATCTGGGGGATGGGTTGATCACTGTTCTCGATTGCAGCCAGGGTTGAGGCCAAATTTTGCATTTTCTTGCTCCAACGCTTAGAGTCGATATATGCGTCTATAGAGCTCATATACACGTCCACCGGTTTTGGCTGCTTTGTTTTTGCGTCATTCGCGAGATCGTTCAGTGTCGCGATAGTTTTTGCGTGCTTCGCGAGATTGTTCAGTGCCTCGATATTTGCTTTGACGATGGCTTCTTCGTAAATAGAGTATAAACCATCCGCCTGTTGATAAATCGCTTTAAAGTATGGGGTTTCTTTATATGGCTCGACTAACTTGAAGATTTCCTCAATTAGTTTCGCGTCGAGCTTCTGATGTTTGTTTGGATTGTTCGAACTCTCCACTGGATTGCGTTTAAGGGACATGCAAGCTAACAGTTCCTATCTTTTAGACTGTATGGTGGACAAATGTCGAGACGACGCATTTTCCAAGAACCAGAGAAGTTCTTACTTGGGTACGATTAGGGGTTTCGGGGGGAGATGCCCCCCGTAAAACGCACATACTAGCTATTTTAGGCGCTTAAAATCGTGGATGTTTGCTTCAGTGTCCCTGGCTGCACTCGGGATCCATTCCAACAGAGCCTGAGTGCGCATTCCAGGAAAGCTCTTGTGGTTGTCTGGGCGGTCAAGAAAGGGCGGGAAGTAGACCGGACCGGGGTTGTACACACCGGGAGAACCCACAGAAAAGGCAGTCTTCCATCGCACCACGCGGATGCCGCACTTTTGTAGCTCTACCGCGAGCTTCGTCCGCGCCGGTGTCGATTCCCCCCCCTCCTCATCCGCAAACTCGTTGGACAGCATTCGGTTCCAATCGGGTTCTTTGCTGACCACCTTGCAGCAAAACCGAAGCATTTCGACACAGAATGAGTGCTCGGCGAGTTCGTTGTCTCTGTGCCACTTTGTGCTTGATTGAATTTCGGCCGGAGATGTTGCAGTCGACACCGCAACACGGGGCCGGCGGATTCGCGAGCCAAACCACCGCATGCGACCATAGAGACTATGCAAGCTGTCACCGAGGCTGTGTTTAAAAAGCCAACCTGTCTCGTCTCCTGCCTCCATGCAGCAATGGCGCAAGACGACCTCTTTTACCCTCTCAAAATCGCCAATCTCGATGAATCTAGTATGCGCATTCTTTGACCGTTTTGGACAGCCAAATACGGCCTGCCACGTAATCTTGATGTCATCAGGTGATTCAAGGTCTGTTCCCGTTTTGTGGTTTGTGAGTCTCACAGCGGCGTTTAAAAACGCCGCAACCGCGTTGTAGATGGGCAAACTCAGAAAGTCGTCGAGCGAATGAACCGGGGCCCGTGTAAGCTCGTCGATTGCTGACCCGTCGTCGAGCCAGTCGGAGAGATGAAATCTAGGCGCCAAAGCCGCGGTCGCCTGTGCTGCCATTGTGTTTGGCAAGAATTCGACCAAAATTCTTGAGCAGTCGTGCAGACGTCGCGCCTTGGAAATGAGTAAGCTCTGGCAGGTCTGGGAGAAGAGCCTCGTGTCTCTTTGCGCCGACAGAAGCTCTCCTACCGCGTTGTTGTTGCTGATTGCAGCATCCACGTTCCCTCCTTCAAGTTGCAAAAGATTCTCTTGGTAATCTGCCCCAAAGCACAGACCTCGGAGGGAAGTGGGTAGACGCTCCGCGCACCAGTCGGCAGACTCGCAGAAGAACAGACGAGGAGAGAGGCTAGCCTCATTGGCGATTCTCAAAGCGAGCATCCTAACCAGCACGTCTTGCTGATCCAGTCTCCCATCGGCGGACTTGTAGTATCTTGATTTACGAGATACGAGCTCAGCCGGTCTTGGGATGGTGGCGTTGAAGCGCAGGCAAAGGTATTCAAAAGCAGCTTCGAGGCTCTCCAAGCTGGCCCCATGTCCAACTACCAAGTATCCAACTGCTAGGCTCTCAACAACAGCACGTAGGACGGGGAGTGAGAGGCTGGTGAGCCAGACGCCGCGCGTTCCGTCGCAAACGTAATAGTCTGGGGGGTCCTTGTCTATACGCTTCTCTAGTGCGGAACCAACAATCAGAGCCTTCGACACAACAATCTCCGGGGCTCCGAATTCGTTTGAAGCGAGTAGCGCAGTCTGAACTTCTTCCACGAATGGACGCTTGGTGCCGGTTGCCATCTTGGACGTCTCTCAAACGCGTTTCGTTTTAGTTTAACAAGACACGAGATGGTCGGTATCGCCGGAAAATGAATCTCGGCAAAGTCGCCATTGACAACGCTCGCTAAGGCCTTCCTATCGCACGCGAGAGTCTAGCTTGAGCCTGCCCGGCACCGGGCAGGTGGCATGCCCCATTCTGACTCTGATTCTGATGAGTCTGAGGTTTTTCCGTCATTGGTTCTTCATCGAGCTCCCTGTGTAAACTCTGTGACCTCGCCTCCAGCTCAGGCACCGGCGCCCGCCCCGGCGCCCGCCCCGGCGCCTGCCCCGG
>Ga0213864_10000427_pt1 | contig 18961 bp, 20 predicted proteins | sample PICome_5_FD_160078 | JGI IMG/M metagenome (GOLD analysis project Ga0213864, IMG submission 160078) | Coastal seawater microbial communities near Pivers Island, North Carolina, United States - PICO247 | ecosystem: Environmental > Aquatic > Marine > Coastal | place: USA: North Carolina... | reverse complement strand
AAGTATTGTGATGATAATAAATTACCACTTTTAGATCTTCCTGATTTTAAAAAGGTATTGCAATTTATCACTCAGGAAGGGAAAGAAGAAATTCAGGCTGCATACGGACGGATTTCTACTGCAAGTACCGGTGCAATCCTTAGAAAGATTATTGAAATTGAACAACAGGGTGGTGATGTATTCTTTGGAGAAAAATCATTTGATGTTGAAGATTTAACACGAATTGATGAGGGGGGAAGAGGTGTCATTTCGGTTCTTCGTCTTACAGATATTCAGGATAGACCCAAACTGTTTTCGACATTTATGCTTCAGCTATTGGCAGAAGTATATGAGTATTTTCCTGAACAAGGAGATAGCGGTCGACCAGAATTAATCATTTTTATTGATGAGGCCCATTTGGTCTTTGATGAAGCTTCGAAAGCATTATTAAGTCAGATTGAGACCATTGTGAAATTGATCCGTTCTAAAGGAGTCGGGCTGTATTTTGTTACTCAGAATCCGAAAGATGTTCCAGAAGATATATTAGCTCAACTCGGATTAAAAGTTCAGCATGCCCTTAGAGCATTCACAGCGAAAGATAGAAAAGCGATCAAATTAGCTGCAGAAAACTATCCTAGCTCAGAGTATTACGACACCAAAGAAGTATTGACACAATTGGGAATTGGTGAAGCCTTCGTTTCGGTATTGAATGAAAAGGGTATCCCAACACCATTAGCTCGTACCATGTTGCGTGCTCCAATGAGCCGAATGGATGTACTAAGTCCGAAGGAATTAAAACAGGTTATCGAAAATAGCAGACTGTATTATAAGTACAATGAGACCATAGATCGCGAAAGTGCATATGAATTATTGAATGAAAAAATTGATAACATAAATACAGCAAAAGCGAAGGAAATTGAAGCTGAAAAAAAACGCAAAGAAAAAGAGAAAGCTTCTCGTCAAACTTCAAGATCAAGAACTTCTACAAGGAGAAGTACCCGTCAGGATCCTTTGGTGAAAGTATTAACCAGTGCTACCTTTATTCGTGCTGTTTTTGGCATCTTAAAAAAAGTAATTAAATAAGAAAATTGAAATTTTAACGTTCTAGTTTCAAAACCATTATGAACAACAAATACATACACCTACTAGCAATCAGCCTCATTTTACTTGTTGTGGCTAGTTGCAGCAATTCCAAGCGATATAAAATTTCCAAAGGCATAGTTGGTCAGATTTCAAAAAAGACTACGGTTAAGGATCTCGATAAACTCTTCGAAAATGATTCCATTGTAAAAAATCTAAGTGAAGGATCAATGGGAGATAATTACTTTCAGGATGATGATGAATACATGATTTATGATCAGGAAGGTAAATTACTTTTAACGCTTATTCCAAAAGATCAACATGATTCGACTTCTACCATCAAAAGTATTGAGATTCATGATCCGCGATTTTCAACCGAAACAGGATTGAATTTGAATTCGAAATTTGTGGAAATTAACGCGAATAATCGAATTAATCGTGTGGAATCAACCTTGAAATCTGCAACACTATTTATTGATGAATTAAATGCGACAATCGTAATTGATAAAGAGGAGTTAGGATTACAAGAGTATAGTACACAGAAAGTTAGCCTCGACCAAATTCCAGATTTAGCTAAAATCAAATCGTTTATTATCTGGTTTCAATAACTACTGATGAGCGGATTTAGAATTCAAAAATCACCTTTTGTTGTTCCGACGGATGATGGCAAATTAATCGAGGAACATTTCGGATTAGCCACTGATGGTAATACTCAAATCAGTATTGCTCATATGATTGCTCCGCCAAAATGGAGTGAGCCTTTTCAAACACCAAAATTTGATGAATATACCTATATCATAAGAGGTCAGAAACAATTCATTATCAATGGTGAAGAAGTTGTATTACAAGCTGGTCAATCCATCAAAATTGAGAAAGACACAAGAGTACAATATTCCAATCCTTTTGATGAGGAATGCGAATATGTAGCGATTTGTTTACCTGCTTTTAGTATTGATTTGGCTAATCGTGAATAATTAGCTATTTCTCCTTTCGTAGGCTAGAAGTGTGTTTTTCAGTAACATAGCAATAGTCATTGGTCCAACACCACCGGGCACAGGAGTTATATATGCTGATTTCTCTGCCACTTCGTCAAACTTTACATCCCCTAATAATCGGAAACCACGTTTTTTAGTTGCGTCTTCCACCCGCGTAATCCCAACGTCAATAACCGTAACACCGTCTTTGACCATATCTGCAGTTAAAAATTCTGGAATTCCTAGAGCAGCCACAACAATATCGGCTTGTAAAGTGATTTCTTTTAAGTTTCTGGTACGGCTATGCGTGATGGTAACTGTGGCATTTCCAACCGTTCTTTTTTGAGACAGTAAGATACTCATCGGGCTGCCCACAATATGACTTCTTCCGATAACAACAACGTGTTTTCCAGAAGTTTCAATTTCATAACGCTTCAGTAATTCTAATATTCCGAATGGAGTAGCCGAGATAAATGTAGGTAGATTTAGGGCCATTTTTCCAACATTAGTAGGGTGGAAGCCGTCTACATCTTTACCTGGGTTTACAGCCATTATAATTTTTTGCTCGTCAACATGCTTTGGTAAAGGCAGTTGAACAATAAATCCGTCAATGGCGTCATTTGTATTCAACGATTCAATTTCGTTCAATAATTCGTCTTCAGAAATGGTTTCAGGTAAGCGTAATAAAGTAGATTCGAATCCCACGCGCTCGCAAGCTTTAACTTTTGCATTTACATAAGTTAAGCTAGCACCGTTATTTCCAACAATAATTGCTGCTAAATGGGGAGCTCTTTTTCCTTGTTTTTTAATCGCTGAAACTTCAACTGCAATTTCCTCTTTAATTGTTGCCGAAGTTTGTTTACCGTCTAATAATACCATAATTGTTTATTTTTCATTAGCGCATTCCACGCATCATCTGCATCATTTGTTTTCCACCACCACCTTGCATCATTTTCATCATTTTACTCATTTGGGTAAATTGTTTCATCAATTGATTTACTTCCTGTACTGAGGTTCCAGAGCCTTTGGCAATTCTCTTCTTACGACTCGCATTAATGGTTGAAGGATTACTTCTTTCTGATGGTGTCATGGAATGAATAATCGCTTCAATTCCTTTAAAGGCGTCATCATCGATATCAACATCTTTTAAGGCTTTACCTGCACCAGGAATCATTCCAATAAGATCTTTCATACTTCCCATCTTTTTAATCTGGTTGATTTGTTTCAGGAAATCATCAAATCCAAATTGGTTTTTGGCAATTTTCTTTTGAAGTTTTCGCGCTTCTTCTTCATCATATTGATCCTGAGCACGCTCTACAAGAGAGATCACATCACCCATACCAAGGATTCGATCGGCCATACGATCCGGATAGAAGATGTCAATCGCTTCCATCTTTTCACCAGTACCGATAAATTTGATAGGCTTGTTTACAACCGTTTTAATCGTTAAAGCAGCACCACCTCGAGTATCACCATCAAGCTTGGTAAGAACAACTCCGTCGAAATTTAAGATATCGTTAAAGGCCTTGGCTGTATTCACGGCATCCTGACCTGTCATGGAATCGACAACGAATAAGGTTTCTTGAGGTTGAATTGCCTTATGAATGTTGGCGATTTCGGTCATCATTTGCTCATCAATAGCCAAACGACCAGCTGTATCGACAATAACAACGTTTTTTCCATTTTGTTTCGCGAAAGCAATGGCATTTTGTGCGATTTCAACTGGATTTTGGTTCCCTTCTTCGGCATAAACTTCAACACTAATTTGCTCACCAACAACCTTCAACTGATTAATTGCCGCAGGTCTATACACATCACATCCTACTAATAAAACTTGCTTTGTTTTTTTTGTTTTTAGGAAGTTTGCCAACTTACCAGAAAAGGTAGTTTTACCAGAACCTTGCAAACCAGACATTAAAATTACGGTTGGATTTCCACTCAGGTTAACACCTGCAGTTTCACCTCCCATCAATTCGGTTAATTCGTCTTTAACGATTTTAACCATTAATTGACTGGGATTTAATGTAGTTAATACATTTTGACCAATGGCTTTCGCTTGGACTCTTTTGGTAAAATCTTTGGCAATTTTAAAATTAACGTCAGCATCTAGTAAGGCTCTACGTACTTCTTTTAACGTCTCAGCGACATTAATTTCGGTGATTTGTCCGTGACCTTTGAGCGTGTGTAACGCTTTATCTAACTTTTCATTAAGATTCGAAAACATTGGATCTGCTTATTTTGCTGAGCAAATATAAGAATTCATGAAAAAATGTTCTAGGTAAAACAGGGATATATTATTCAGGAGTTTTCAAAAATAAACCCTAAAAGAAATTAATCATCGAACGATGGTGAAAGCATTTACTAATGGTCTAAATTGTCTGTAATCAAAATCAATTATTTCTGTTTTTCTGGTATAAACTCTAATGCGGCACCATTGATACAATGACGAATGCCCGTGGTCTTCTTCGGACCATCTTCAAAGGAGTGTCCCAAATGTCCTCCGCAGGTATTACATTTTAATTCTGTTCGTGCATAACCAATCTTATAGTCGACATCGAATTCGATTGCTTTGGTGATTGCTCTATCAAAGCTAGGCCAACCAGACCCTGAATCATATTTGTATTTCGATTCGTATAATGGAGTTTTGCAGGCAGCGCAAACATATACACCAACAGAATAGTTTTTGTTCAATTGGCTAGTAAAAGCGCGTTCGGTTCCAGCTTTTCGAAGTATATAAAATTGCATCGGAGTAAGGATTTTTTTCCATTCTTCATCGGTCTTTTGAACCTTATATGTTTTAGGTGTGACTTTTTTCTTTTGAGCTTCTGAGCAACCTACAAAAGCAAATACCAATACTAAACTTAAAATTATTCTGTTCATGAGTGTTGTTTTATAAAATTACAAACGGAATCAATTACCTTTCGATCTCTTAAAATTTTGGTGTGACCCAAATTACTAGTTAATAACAATGATCCATTTGTTGCATTTTGACTAATATTTTCAGCACAACTTACAGGGACATCCCCATCATTTATGTCATGAACTACTAATATTGGGAGCTTCAATTTTTTTGCTGCTTTGCTCGATGCAAAATCGTCCACTTGAATTTTCCATTTGTTCTGAAAATAACGCTTTAGTTTATAACCCATATGCTTTTTTAACCCTAAATCGGTTATGAAGTTCCGCATAATATCCGAAACAAAATCACCAGAACCGATGGTAACCAAACTTTTGAAAATAGGTTGATCTGCATTTGCGTTTAATATGGACATGGATCCAAAGGAATGCCCAATGGCTGCATCAAAAGGACCGTAAGTCTCATTTACCTCTTTTACAGTGGTAATAAACTCCTTTAAATTAGTCGTTTTTCCTTCAGATTTACCATGTGAGGGTCCGTCAAAAGAAATGACCATATATCCCATTTCAAGTAGTTTATTTGCAAAACCAAATAGCTGTGTTCCACGACCAGACCAACCATGGACTAGCATTATTTTTTTTTCGGAATACCCATATTTGAAAACCCTGATTTTTCTCCCGACTGAATTGATTTTGAGCATTTCAATCTGAGCAGATTCAAGCATCGGGATTTCTCGCTTCGGTCTTTTGAATTTAACCGGTGTGATAAAAAGACGAGCAGCGATTCGAATGGCCAAGTAGGGAGAGATAAAATTGATAACCTGCATAAAGATCAATACAGGCTTTGGAATCCCTAAACTCGGTGGAAAAATAGTTTCTTGATTTTCTAAAATCATGGAGGGTTTGGTGTTTTTTTATGGTAATTTTATCCAAATTGTGAACGAAATTAGGCATTTTAAAAATGTACCATAATTATAAAAAAGTTAAAAATGAGAAAATACATACCACTCTTATTCACAGTATTTTTATTATTTGACTGCAGTACAGTACCCATTACTGGTCGTAAACGAATCAATTTAGTGAGTGATTCTCAAATTTTACCGACCAGTTTTTCTCAATACCAAGGATTTTTAGAAAAAAATAAACTTTCTTCTAATCGAGAGATGACCAATCAGGTGAAACACGTTGGGCAACGAATTTCTGCTGCTGTTGATCGATTTATGAGGGCAAATAATATGGTTACTGAAGCTGATGCCTACAAATGGGAATTTAATTTGGTTGAAGATAAAACTGTCAATGCCTGGTGTATGCCTGGGGGAAAAGTTGTTTTTTATACTGGGATTATGCCAATTTGTGATAATGAAAATGGAGTGGCTACAGTAATGGGCCATGAGGTCGCTCATGCTTTTGCAAAGCATGGTCAGGAACGAATGACATCTGCTTATGGACAGCAAATAGGAGCGTTACTCGTTGCTCTTGGTTCATCGAATAAAAACCCAAAATCACAGGTAATATGGAATATGGCTTACGGAATTGGATCTTCAGTTGGTATGTTAGCGTTTAGCAGAACCCATGAAACGGAGGCCGATAAATTAGGGTTAGTATTTATGATTATGGCCGGTTATGACGGGAATGAAGCTGCCGAAGTATGGGTAAGAATGAGTAAAAGAGCAGGAAAAAAAGGAGGACCTGAATTTTTAAGTACGCATCCGTCTAATGAAAGAAGAATTGCTACGTTACGCGCCTATCTGCCAGAAGCGCAGCAATTGGCGGCTAAGTTTAATAACCAAACACAAAATCAAAATTAGAGTTAGAATTTCAATTTTCAGTATATTAGAAGCTGTTCACCTAAATGGACAGCTTATTTTATGCTTAAAACTGGAGATAAAAAATTGATAAACGCCTGGGCCTTTTACGATTGGGCCAATTCGGTATATTCATTGGTTATTAGTACAGCAGTCTTCCCGCTGTACTATACGGCTGTAACAAAAGATCAAACGGTTACATTTTTATGGACGGATTGGGCCCATCCAGATAGCTTGTATAGTTATGCGCTTTCCTTTTCCTTTTTGATTGTTGCTTTTTTATCACCAATTCTTTCTGGAATTGCCGATTATACCGGTAGTAAGAAGAAATTTATGAAGTTCTTTTGTTGGCTGGGGGGATTGTCTGTGATGAGTTTATATTTCTTTGAAGGAGTGGATACGGTTTGGATTGGAATTGTATTTACCATTTTTGCGAGTATCGGTTTTTGGGCGAGTTTAGTATTTTATAATGCCTACTTACCAGAAGTTGCACACCCAGAACAACAAGATAGAGCTAGTGCGAAAGGATTTATTTATGGGTATATCGGATCTGTGATTTTATTGATCATCAATCTTGCTATGATTCAGATGCCTGATGTTTTTGGAATTACAGCAGGGTTAGCATCCCGAATTTCATTTGTTATGGTAGGGGTATGGTGGATTGGATTTGCACAAATTACATTCAGACGTTTACCAGATGATTTATATAATAAAAAACCTGAATCGGATTATATATGGAAAGGGTTTAAGGAATTGAAATTAGTTGCCATTCAGGTGATGAATTATCCGACCTTAAAGCGCTTTTTAATCTCATTTTTCCTTTTGAGTGTAGGCGTACAGACCATTATTTTATTAGCAACAATTTTTGGTTCAACCGAATTGGGATTAGCTACCATTGATTTAATTGTTACCGTATTATTAATTCAGCTGGTTGCCATTGCCGGGGCCTATTTTTTCTCTCGTATGTCCGATAAAAAAGGAAATATTTTCACCTTAAAAATAACGATTGTTATTTGGATGGTTGTCTGTTTTTGCGCCTTTTTATTGCACAAAGATTTACCAAATGTTGCGATTTACTTTTATTCATTAGGGGCAATTTTAGGATTAGTATTGGGAGCGATTCAATCGTTAACGAGATCAACCTATTCGAAGTTATTACCTGATACAGAGGATCACGCGACTTTCTTCAGCTTTTATGATGTGACCGAAAAAATTGCCATTGTTTTAGGAACTGCAGTTTACGGTTTCTTGTACGCGGTGACAGATTCTATGCAGTGGAGTGTATTGGCATTGGCATTGTTCTTTTTAGCGTCATTTATCATTATAAGTACACTGAAGAAAACCAAGCATGTACAATAAAAAAAAATCGACCATTTGGTCGATTTTTTTTAATTCAAATCTTTTTTTATTGAACGGTTACATCAAAAGTTACTTCTACGTCTGTTTCACCTCCAGCATCAGCAACAGTGCCATTGTTTGGTTTTTTAGGCTCGTGCTTTAATACAACAGTTAAACTTCCAGTACCTGCGGAACCAGTATCTACAGTTGTACTTAGCCCTAACGGATTGTTACCGCTATCAACATCTGTTTTACTGATTATTAAGCCTATAGTATTGGTAAAAAAGAATTCATGCTCATCTGCTTCAGCGCTAATTTCTGCTGTAATATTTTCGGCAGGGCTTTCCGTTTCATTTAATAAAACTAAAGAACCTGTGTAGCTCGAATTTGCAACGAAGTCGCCAGAAACAGTGATTGTTGGAGCAGCTCCGCCATCACCATCCAAATCGGTAAAAGTCATAACTACTGTGTTAGGTCCAGTTAATGTATATGTAACAGTCGTTATTAATTCCTCTTCACTATGATCATCTCCTGAGTGGTCATCATCATTACCGCTACACGCCGTAAAGGTTAAAGACGAAATAAATAAGATCGCTAATAATTTGATTGTTTTCATAATTTTCTAATTCTAATTTTTAATAATTTATTTTAAGTTTTACATTTATATTTCTTCCCAAATCATCAGCAAAAAATCGGAATCTATTTAAATGTTCTCTGTAAGAGGTGTTAAATAGGTTTTCAATATTAAATTCAACTTTCATACTCCCTTTTTTAAAGGTATTAAAGACCATGGAAGACTGAAGTCCAAACAACGAATAGGTCGGAGGTGTTGAACTTAAATCAACAAACACATCCTGTTGTATCACCGGATTAAACGCATAAAACGTATAATCTGGGAATCTGTTCTGTTGAAAAACGGTTCGTTGAATTAAGCTAAGCGAAAGTTGATTTAATTCATCATTACGATAGGTGATTCTATTTGTAAAGTTGGTGGCTGGCATGTTAATCAATGGCACATTATTCGATACATTATCTCCTCTTAGAAAGCTAATACTTCCTGTGTAAGAAAACCTATCATTTAATCTTTTATTGATGTCGATATCTGCTCCAAAAATTCTTGCATCAACCTGATTGTATTCCCAAACAGGATAAGCACCTCGAATCGTTGTCGTTAAACCGATTGGAATCAACTGGATAAAACCATTAATTCGTTTGTAATATGGATTGATCGAGAATCCGAAGTTAGCATCTCTACGTTCAAAGGACAGACTGAATTTATTTGCAATTTCTTTTCCAAGTGTCAATCTCCCAACTTCAATTCTAGCCGTACTGTGATGTAATCCGTCACTAAACATTTCCGAAGGATTGGGCATTCTAGAGGCGAGGCCATAATTAAAAATCAGACTGTGTTTTTCATCGAGATTATTGGAATATCCAAAGCTTGATGAGATGTTGTGAAATGTAAATTTCGGTCTCGTCAAGATACTTGTGAAATTAGCCGTACCCGTTTCAAACTCCGGAAACAACTCATCATAATTGTAAGTATCATTCCAGTCGGTGATATTATAACGCTTGATTGCACTGATATGAGCAAAATCATATCGTATCCCTGCATTTACTTCAGATTGGTCATTTAAGGTATAATTTACAATACCATAGACACCAGCTTCGTATTTGTCAAAATCAGGAATGATAGGCCTTGTGCCTGTTCCTGCAACTGCATCATTTTCCTGATATCGCAACAATAGTCCAGTTTTGATTTCCAAATCTTCGAATTTGTCAATTTGTAAATCAGCGAGGAAACTATTGGTAAATAGACGTAAATCAACCACTGGAATATTGCTTCGATCTCCACGTCGTACATCGAATTCTTTTCGTCTGTTGATTTGTAAATCATATTGAAGTGACAACTTTCCAAAATCTTTCAATCGCTTATAGCCATCAATTTTAGCCATGTGATGAGAGATCTGTTGTCTCGGAAAGTTGATGTTATATGAAAAATCATTTTGAATTGAAGGTTCTGGAGCATTTATAGCAATAACCAAGTCATTTACATTTCCAACATGCGCTTCTTGTAGAATTCCAAACTTATTATTTACATAACTATAGAATACAGAATAACCTTTTTCAAAAGCCTTTTTCCCTAATGCGAATGAAGTATTTATACTTCGAATTCCTGTATTGGTTAAGTTATAATCTGGTGCTCTAAAATCACCAAATCGTTTGTAATTCGCTTGAAATTTACTGTAAAAACCAGACGCATATGTTTTAGTCAACTGTGTATTTACGATTCCTCCATATCCGTTCGAATTCAAAGAATTCAGTGAACTTCCAAAAAGACTATCCTTTGGCTGATACCGTTGTGGTGTGATTAAAACAAGACCACCAATGGCATCACTTCCGTATTGTAGTGTGTTCGCTCCCGTAATTACGTTTATCTTACCAGAGCCATTAATATCAATGGTAGGAGCATGTTCTTCACTCCAGTCTTGATCGAAGAGTCGAACATTGTTATTTACAATAAGCAGGCGGCTGCTATGTAACCCATGAATCATTGGTTTTACAATACTATTCCCGGTATTTAAAGAAGATACGCCGCTTATTGTTGCCAATGCATCACCAAGAGTTTTATCTGAGAAATTTTCTATCGTAGCTTTTGATATTGACTTTTCAATACTCGTTACTTCGGTTTTTGTTGAAGATGTGACCACCACTTCATTCAATTCTTCTAAATGGTGTTCTAAAGTGATTTCTTTAAAACTGTCTTTAGAAATATTGAATGTTACCATTTTTGTTTCACAAGCGATATGTTTAAACTCAATGGTAATTTTACCACAAACATTTTTTAAAGTAAACATACCTTTTTCGTCCGTAGTCACGTATTTTGTTGAGTTTAAAATACGAACAGATGCACCAATAATTGGTGTATTGTTATGAAAGTCTGTAACCTTCCCGCTAAGCTTGTACGTACAATTTTGTGCAGCTGAATTGAACTGAAATCCAATCAGCAAAACACAAATGATAAATAGATTTTTCATTATGGTTTTCTTGGGTCATACAATAGATAGTCTATGATAATCCAAGCGCAGGTGGGCCCCGCAAAGAAAACGATAATTGCTGATGATTTTTTAAGAAATTCTTTTTAAGAATATCAACTGAGTTAATATCGTTGCTTTCAGCAAATTGATATTCTTGTAGTGTATGATGGGTCAGATTCTGTTTGAATAAATGAATCGAGCAATCCAAATCTTTTTTGTGGATGTGCTTTACCTCAATAGAATGACAGACCCTATGATTGTGATCTCCAAATGCGTGATGAAGCTGAACCAGAAATTGAGCTAAAAAACTTGTCGCGAAGAATAACGATAAGATGATGTTTTTTAGCTTCATTAGTTTGTTTGTCCTATTTTGACTTTTTTCTGGCTTGTAAATTTAATAATTCTACGCCCAATGAGAAAGCGATAGCGAAATATAAATAACCTTTTGGAATAACTCCCACAGTTTTATTAAAAAAATACGTGTGTGAGAGGTGTGCACTTTCTGCAATTAACATGAATCCAATAAGGATTAAAAATGCCAAAGCTAACATTTGAATTGTCGGGTTGCGACTAACGAAAGTGTTTATAGGCGTTGCAAATACCATCATAATTACAATTGAAATGATGACTGCAATGACCATGATGGTCAAGGCTCCTTGAATGCCATTTGTCATTCCTATGGCGGTAAGAATACTATCAAATGAGAAAACGATATCAATCAATATAATTTGGAAAATAACGTTTGAAAATGAAATAACCTGAGGTGATTTTAATAGGGCTTTTTCATCTGGAGGTTGCATTTTATGGCGAATTTCCTTGGTGCTTTTATAGAGTAAGAATAAACCACCTAAGAAAAGAATGATCGCCTGGCCGGTAATTCCAGATTTGAACCAACCCCAATCAACTTTTAAAAAGGGATCTTTTAAAGCAATGAGATACGATACACTAAACAACATAACGATACGTGTTAGCATAGCTAAAAGTAGCCCAATGTACGTTGCTCTTTTTACTTGATTTTCAGGAAGTTTGTTTGCTGAAATAGAAATAAAAATAATATTGTCTATTCCTAAAACGACCTCTAAAAATGTTAAGGTAATCAATGCTACCCAAGTATCAGCATTTAAAAAAATCTCCATTTATTTTATTTTGAATACCGTTCCGTCTTGTTTAAAATTGCTATATCCTACTTTCGCAGAGAAACTGTACGAGCTATCCTTAACTTCTGTGATCTGTACAAATATGGGTTGTTTATCAATCTCTTTTTTCGGTGATTTCATTTTCAGTGTATAAAAGAAATTGTTTTTCCATGTGATGTATAAGGTATCTATTTGTGTAATAGTTTTATTGATCATGATTGAATCATTGGTTACGCTAATGATTTTATCATAGGACTCAATTTGTAAACTGTCTTTTCTTATTATTGTGGTTTTACCGAAACTTTCACTCGCTGGAATTTCAAAAATGCCTTTTTTAAATCGATCGGGATCACCCTCAAATTCAGTTTTGCATGATGAAAACCCTATCACTGCTATTAGACACCAAAAAATCCATTTTGTAACCGTCATAAAGATTTTATTTTAAATTCCCGTATAGTTAGACGGCGTAATTAACTTTAGTTCAGCTTTAATTTCTTCGGATACATTTAGCGTATCAATAAAATTAGCAATTGATTGCTGGTTAATTTTTTCGTTCGTACGCGTTAAGCTTTTTAATGCTTCATAGGGATTAGGATATCCCTCTCTCCGTAAAATCGTTTGGATTGCCTCTGCAACTACTGCCCAGTTATTTTCTAGGTCAGTTTCGAATTTATCTTTATTTAAAAGCAATTTGTTCAAACCTTTTAAAGTCGCACTGTAACCAATGAGTGCATGTCCAAAAGGAACACCAATATTTCTCAAAACAGTGCTATCTGTTAAATCACGTTGCATTCTAGAAATTGGTAATTTTGCCGATAAATGCTCGAAAATTGCATTGGCGATTCCTAAGTTTCCTTCTGAATTTTCAAAATCAATCGGATTCACTTTATGAGGCATTGCAGAGCTTCCTACTTCTCCTTTTTTAATCTTTTGTTTGAAGTAGTCCATAGAGATGTATGTCCAGAGGTCTCGGTTTAAATCTAATATAATCGTATTGATTCGCTTTATGGTATCAAACAGCGCTGCCATATGATCGTAATGCTCGATTTGAGTCGTAGGGAATGAGTGTTGTAATCCCAATTGCTCTTGAACAAAAGCAGTTCCAAAAGCTTTCCAATCAATTGTTGAATAGGCTACTTTATGCGCATTAAAATTACCCGTCGCCCCTCCAAATTTGGCCGCACTCGGAATATCATTTAATAAATTGAATTGCTCTTTTAAGCGCACCACAAATACTTCAAATTCTTTTCCTAAGCGAGTAGGAGATGCAGGCTGGCCATGAGTTCTTGCCAGCATCGGAATGTCTTTCCATTCCTCGACCAAACTTGAAATTTTATGAATCAATTCGAAGTAACCCGGAACAAAAACATCGTTCATTGCTTCTTTGATCGATAATGGAATCGCGGTGTTATTGATGTCTTGAGATGTCAATCCGAAGTGAATAAATTCCTTGAACTCTGCAATTCCGATGGTATCGAATTTTTCCTTTATGAAATACTCAACGGCTTTCACGTCATGGTTTGTCACTTTCTCAATATCCTTGATTTTAATAGCGTCTTCGGTTGTGAAATTTTCATACACTTTTCTTAATTCACTATACAAGGATTTATCAAAACTTGATAGTTGCGGTAAAGGCAATTCACAAAGCGCGATGAAATATTCGATTTCTACGCGAACTCTATACTTGATTAAGGCTTCTTCGGAAAAGTAGTTGGCTAGTTTGTCAATTTTATTTCTATAGCGTCCGTCAATTGGTGATATTGCGTTTAACTGAGTTAAATTCATAAGATTAAAATCAAAGTGTAAAAGTAATTAATCTGATAGATTTATCGAGTACTATTCTTGTGTTTTTCAATAGCTTTCAAGACATATTTCCCTCTGGCTTCACATCCTTTACTTTCATGAATTATTTTGGTGCTGATGAGGTGCTTCAATTCTGGATGAATCCAACCGATATTTTTACCAAAAATGTACAGCATATTCATCGTATACGCACGAACTGCAATTTTCTGTGGAGTCATAAGCCATTCAAATCCGGTCTCTACTATTTGGTTAATATGCGTTGGAGTTAACTGCTGATGATTATTTTGGTCATAAACAATTGCCAATTGCTCACAAATCTTTGCACATGGCCGAATAGCACTGTCAAATTGTAATTTGGAAATACCTGCGGTGAAGGTATTTAATTGGGGATATATATGATGAATTCCGTGATGGGTTATAATCCATTCTAGAATCCACGCGGCTTTGATAGAAAGTTTATTTTCGATTTCAAAGGTCAAAAAAACCAATTCTGTAAATAAAGATGAGGTTTCTGTAACAATATTTGCAACACGATCTCTGTTTTCTTTGGTAGCCGGGCCTAAATTTGATAATTGATCCGATAAAAAACTTAGACTCATAATTTGATAGTTTGCTGTATATTTAGAAAAAAATGGGTATGATAAAAATAAAAAATTGTATTTGGTGCGGGCTGCTAGCCTTCGGTTTTTTAGGATTACAACCGATGTTTAGTCAAAAAATCAATCAGTTTGATGCGGATAAACAACGAACTGGTGTTTGGAAAAAATACTACAAGAACAATCGAATTCGATACGAAGGTCAATTTAAAAACGGAAAGGAAGTCGGAACCTTTAAGTTTTATGACATTTCATCATCGAATCATCCCATAATTATTAAGAAATTTCGAGAATCATCGGATTCCGTATTTACCCAGTTTTATACCACCAAGGGAGTGCTTCAAAGTGAGGGATATTTTATCGGAAGAAAACGAGTGGGTAAATGGAGCTATTTCTTTCCGACGCGAAAGAAAATGTCTGAGGAAAATTTCAAAGATGGATCATTGGATGGTACCGTGATTAATTACTATCCAAATGGAAAAATAACGGAAAAATCCCAATATAAAAACGGCGTAAAACATGGGAAATCACTCCAGTTTACCAGTGACGGTAGTATTTTAGAAGAAGTGAATTATGAAAATGGTAAATTAAATGGACCCGCAAAATATTATGATATCAAAGGGCAATTAAAAGAGCAGGGTACTTACAAAAACGGGAAGCGAATTGGCCAATGGGAATATTATTTGGATGGTGAAGTGGTAACGAAAAAGAAAAAATCAACCTATAAAAAACAAAATGATTAGGAAATAAAATATGCGAGTGGAGTTCTTATTTTTTTCCATTCGTCCTCATACTTCACTTCAGAAAATATTCACAAAAAAGATTTTAAAACAGGACATTAGGTACAAGATTTGTTTCAGGTCTGCATTTAAGACTTTTCTACAAAAGATTATCGTAAATTTGCCACTGCATTATGAAAACAGTTGTTGTTGGACTTTCGGGTGGTGTAGATAGTAGCGTAACGGCCTATCTTCTTAAAGAGCATGGATATCGTGTTATTGGCCTTTTTATGAAAAATTGGCACGATGATTCGGTAACTATTTCTGATGAATGCCCTTGGTTAGAAGATAGTAACGACGCGATGTTGGTTGCCGATAAACTGGGTATTCCTTTTCAGGTAGTTGATCTAAGTGTTCAGTATAAAGAGCGTATTGTTGATTACATGTTTAATGAATACGAAAAAGGGAGAACACCGAATCCGGATGTCTTATGCAATCGCGAAATCAAGTTTGATGTATTTATGGATATCGCGCTGGGATTAGGAGCCGATTATGTAGCAACTGGACATTATTGTCGAAAAGGCGAAACTGAAGTAGACGGTACACCTGTTTATCAGCTTTTGGCAGGTGTTGATAGCAATAAAGATCAATCTTATTTTTTATGCCAATTATCTCAGGAACAATTGGCTAAGGCATTATTTCCAATTGGAGAATTAACCAAACCTGAGGTACGAGAGATTGCAAAAGAAGCCGATTTAATTACAGCAGAAAAGAAAGATTCTCAAGGATTGTGTTTCATCGGGAAAGTACGCTTACCAGAATTTTTACAACAACAATTACAGCCTAAAGAAGGTGAAATTGTTCAAATTCCTAATGACTTTGAAGGATTCAATACAACCTCCCAATCTTTTGAGTTAAAAGAAGATGAGTTGGCCGATTTAGCCACAAAATATGTGTATCAGAAATCTGACGGAAAAGTTGTTGGTAAACATCAGGGTGCGCATTATTTTACCAAAGGACAGCGAAAAGGATTAGCAGTAGGAGGTACCAAAGAGCCTTTATTTGTGATTGAGACGGATGTAGGATCAAATATCATTTACACAGGTGAAGGTAAAAATCACAAGGGATTATACCGAAATACATTATTCGTCTCCAATGAAGAAATTCATTGGATAAGAAAAGATCTAGAATTATTTATCGGACAATCGATGGAGGTAGAGGCGAGGATCAGGTATCGTCAACCTTTAGAAAAAGCCACGTTGTACAAGGTTGAGAAAGGAATGTATGTACATTTTAAAAATCCGCAATCTGCGATTCAAGAAGGACAATTTGTCGCCTGGTATAAAAATGATGAATTACTTGGCTCCGGAGTTATATCTTAGCATTTTTAAAATTTTAAAAATAACATGAAAAAATTATTCCCCTTAGTATTCTTTTTTGCGTGCTTAACTGTTGAGGCCCAGAATGATACCATTGTTAATTTTTTAAATCGAAAAGGGTTATCGACTCAGGATCAATCCGAAGCAATTGGATATCAGGCAATTATTAAACGAAGTGATTCCTTATACAAGGTAATGCGCTTTCAATTGAATGGTAAATTATTCGCTTATTGGTTTTCTACCTCTATGGATGTTAAACATAAAATAGGTCAATCTGTTACGTTAGATAAGAATGATAGCATTGCATCTGTCGATTTTTACGGAAAAAACGGATTGAAAAATGGGAAATCCGAAGGTTGGTTCGACAATCGAAATAAAAACTTCGTAGGACGCTATGTGAATGGTAAAAAAGAAGGATTATGGAGATATTACCATAACAATGGAAAAATAGCGAAACAAGCCTTTTATAGAAATGATCAGTTTGTGAAAGGAGCTTATTTTGATGAAGGCGGAAATAAAATGGAAACACCCTTAGAAGATCGTTCAGAGGCATTGTTTAAGGGAGGTAGATCTGCTTATGACAAAGAAATGAAAAACATTAAGAATCGAATCAAAAAAACGCTAGGACGTAAATATAGAACGAAGTATAGTTTTCAATTACAGATGTCATATACGGTCGGGGTTGATGGAAAAATAAAAGATGTTATTATCGTTAATGAAGTTCCAGAAGATGTAAAATCATTGGTGGTAAATAATGTTCGAAACATATCTGGATGGATACCTAAAATAGATAATAATCGCAAGGTTCCTGCTAGGATAAGCAATGCGATAACTATTAATTTCCAATAATGAATGCAATCTCCTCTCTTTTCGGAATTAAATACCCTATTGTTCAGGGTGGCATGATTTGGGTTTCAGGGTGGAAATTGGCATCGGCAGTATCTAATGCTGGTGGTTTAGGACTTATTGGTTCTGGATCGATGTATCCTGATGTACTTCGGGAACACATTCAGAAATGCAAAAAAGCGACTGATAAACCTTTTGGAGTGAATGTTCCCATGTTGTATCCGCAGATTGAAGAAATCATGGATATTATCGTCGAAGAAGGCGTAAAGATAGTATTCACCTCTGCCGGCAATCCAAAGACATGGACGCAATTTCTTAAAGAAAAAGGTATAACAGTTGTTCATGTGGTTAGTTCGGTGAAATTTGCTCAAAAGGCAGAAGCAGCCGGAGTTGATGCGGTTGTTTGCGAGGGATTTGAAGCTGGAGGTCATAACGGAAGAGAGGAGACGACTACATTCACCTTAATTCCGATGGTTAAAGAGAATATCTCAATTCCGGTTATTGCTGCAGGCGGTATAGCGAATGGAAGAGGAATGCTAGCAGCAATGGTATTGGGAGCAGATGGGGTGCAAATAGGAAGTCGTTTTGCCGCCACAACTGAATCCTCAGCTCATGATAATTTTAAAGATACCATCGTTAAAGTTAAAGATGGTGATACTCACCTTACCTTAAAAGAATTAGCACCCGTTCGATTGGTAAAGAATCATTTTTACAATCAGGTTCAGGAATTGTATGCGAAAAATCCTTCTGTGGAAGAAATAAAACAACTTTTAGGTCGTGCCAGAGCTAAAAAGGGAATGTTTGAAGGTGATTTAGATAACGGTGAATTAGAAATTGGTCAGATTGCGGGATTAATTCACGAAATAAAACCTGCAAAACAAGTGATTGAAGAAATCATTGCTGAGTTTGAAGCTATAAAAAGCAGTTTATAAGGTCTCTTTCCTTTTTAATCGAGCGATGCCAGCCCAAATCACTAAAGCTCCGAAAATCAGTCTAAAAATAAGATAATTGTATTTGCTGTCGGTCTCAAATCCGAATAGTAAGCGATAGCTCTCTTTGTCTTCTGTGAAATTTACTACTCCCAGAATAATAAGGCTCAATCCGCCAATAATGTAAACATATGAAATAACTTTTTGTAGCATTATTTCTGGATAGGGATTTTTATTTCATACAATTTACGGCTCTTATTGTTCAATTTGTTTTCACGCAACCACGGATTGTGAATCTTAAACTCTTTGTACGTTAATCCGTAGCGTTTCGCAAAATTGGCAATGTTCGAAATCGCGGTGTCTACCTTTATGGTGTAAGTCTTTGGCAGGGTATATAAATCTTCGTTTTCAATAAGGAATCCATAATATTCAGGGTGATTAATAATCTCTTTTAAAGCGATAATTCGGAAAACGTATCGTTCT
>Ga0213864_10000426_pt1 | contig 19000 bp, 24 predicted proteins | sample PICome_5_FD_160078 | JGI IMG/M metagenome (GOLD analysis project Ga0213864, IMG submission 160078) | Coastal seawater microbial communities near Pivers Island, North Carolina, United States - PICO247 | ecosystem: Environmental > Aquatic > Marine > Coastal | place: USA: North Carolina... | reverse complement strand
TTGTAACGTTATTATTGTTTGGGGTTTTGGACAAAATCGCTATGCTGCGCGCAGCGGCCCTAACTATCCCTACGTCACTTGGTGTTTTTGCAGGTAAACGCCTGTTCACACCCAACTTTGAACCCTACTATCGCCCCATATGTTTGTCGCTATTGGTCGGTCTGTCCATGGTCGGATTGATCAGATTGGCAACATGAACCCGAGGAGATGCACGTGAAAGACCAACCCTACGTTGATACGTCCCCAAAAGTATCGGACGAAATTCGCAAGACCACATGTTACATGTGTGCCTGTCGATGCGGAATTAACGTCCACCTGAAGGACGGCAAAGTCGCCTATATCGAAGGCAACCGCGATCACCCCGTGAACAAGGGTGTATTATGCGCCAAGGGATCAGCGGGCATTATGCAGGTCACTGCACCATCCCGCCTACGCGCCCCGTTGAAACGGGTTGGCGAACGTGGCTCTGGTCAATTCGAGGAAATCTCTTGGGAAGAAGCGCTTGGCATTGCGACGGACTGGTTGGGCCCACTGCGCGAAAAATCACCAGAAAAGCTGGCGTTTTTCACAGGCCGTGACCAATCGCAATCCTTTACTGGGTATTGGGCACAGATGTTTGGCACGCCAAACTTTGCCGCGCACGGCGGATTTTGCAGTGTGAACATGGCCACTGCGGGCATTTACACGATGGGCGGTGCGTTTTGGGAATTTGGCCAACCTGACTGGGATCACACAAAACTTTTCATGCTGTTTGGTGTGGCCGAAGATCATGACAGTAACCCAATCAAAATGGGCATTGGCAAAATTAAAGAACGCGGAGCGCGCGTCATTGGCGTTAACCCCATTCGCACAGGATATAACGCTGTGGCGGATGAATGGGTTGGCATTACGCCAGGCACCGATGGGCGTTTCATTTTGTCTCTCATCTACTGCCTGATCGAAGCGGGCAAAATTGATCTGACATATTTGGCACGTTTCACAAATGCGCCTGTTTTGTTGGAGCCTGAAACCGGTCTCTTCCTGCGCGATGACAATGGCAAACCCTTGATCGTGGATCGCAAATCTGGGGATGTTGTTACCTTTGATCATCAGGGCGCGGAACCTGATCTGCGCGGTTCGCACAACGGGGCGACCAGTGTGTTCACCAAGATGATCGAACATTTCCTATCCCCTGAAAATGCACCAGAGGCAGTTGCAGACCTGTGTGGGATCTCAGCAAAACGCATTCGCGCATTGGCCGCAGAATTGGCACATGTCGCCTTTGATCAGGAAATTCGCCTACCTCAGAAATGGACAGATTTCCGTGGCAACACCTATGATGAAATGATCGGGCGCCCAGTGTCGATCCATGCGATGCGCGGAATTTCGGCTCATGGAAACGGGTTCCAAACATGTCGCGCGCTGCACACATTGCAAATCATTCTGGGCGCGGTTGAAACACCAGGCAGCTTTCGTTTCAAACCACCCTATCCGAAACCATCGGAAATCCATCCAAAACCGCATGCCAAAGCGACACCAAACGCACCGCTAAACGGCCCGCACCTTGGGTTCGTACATGGTCCAGAGGATCTGTTGCTGGATGATGCTGGCAATCCTCAGCGGATTGACAAGGCATTTACATGGGAAAACCCGATGTCGGCGCATGGCCTGATGCATATGGTAATTTCAAATGCCCATGCAGGCAATCCTTACAAGATCGACACATTGTTCATGTACATGGCGAACATGAGCTGGAACAGTTCGATGAATACAAATTCTGTCATGGATATGCTGACGGATACGGATGAGAACGGCGAATACGTCATTCCGCGCATCATCTATTCCGATGCCTATAGTTCGGAAATGGTGGCCTATGCAGATTTGATCCTGCCTGACACAACATACCTTGAACGTCACGATTGTATCAGCCTGCTGGATCGCCCAATTTGCGAGGCCGATGCAGCGGCAGATGCCATTCGTTGGCCTGTGATTGAACCTGATCGTGACGTGCGTGGGTTCCAATCTGTGTTGGTTGATTTAGGTGCGCGTATGGGACTGCCCGGGTTTGTGAATGAGGATGGCAGCGCGAAATACGCGGATTATGCCGATTACATGATCAACCACGAACGCAAACCTGGCATCGGACCACTGGCCGGATGGCGTAGCGAAGATGACACAGGGCGCGGCCCCGTCAATCCAGAACAGATTGACCGCTATATCGAAAATGGCGGTGTTTGGATCAAACACGTGCCTGAAAACGCAGGGTATTTCAAACCTTGGAACACAGACTATCAGGATTGGGCGGTGGAAACGGGCCTTTATGACAGCCCGCAACCCTATCTGTTCCAGCTTTATGTTGAGCCATTGCAGAAATTCAACAATGCTGCGAACGGCATTGGGGATCATCAGCCCCCTGAAAACATGCGGGATCAATTGAAGCGCGTGATGAGCCCGCTGCCCATTTGGTATCCAACCGCCACTGTCGAGAACGAAGAAGACTACCCCCTTCATGCGCTGACACAACGTCCAATGGCGATGTACCACAGCTGGGGCAGTCAGAACGCATGGTTGCGTCAAATTCATGGGATGAACCCGATGTATTTGCCAACCAAAGTCATGCGGGAACAGGGGTTGGTTGACGGCGATTGGGCCAAGGTCAGCTCGCCCAATGGTGAAATCACTGTGCCTGTCGCCGAAATGGCCGCGTTAAACGAAAACACGATCTGGACTTGGAACGCGATTGGCAAACGTCGCGGCGCATGGGCATTGGACCCAGAGGCCCCAGAAGCAAACAAAGGGTTCCTATTGAACCATTTGATTTCTGAACTTTTGCCACCCAAAGGGGACGGACTTCGTTGGTCAAACTCTGATCCGATCACAGGACAGGCGGCGTGGTTTGACCTGCGCGTGCGCGTTGAAAAAACATCCCCACCAAAAGGCACGCAGCCACAGTTTGACACGCTGACATCGCCTGTTGGTCAGGGACCGAAAAACATCAAACAAAGCAGTAAGGGGACATCATGACCTGTCTTCCATCATCGACTGACAAAAAACTGGGCCTTGTGATCGACCTGGACACCTGTGTTGGGTGTCACGCATGTGTCGTATCGTGCAAGGGCTGGAACACTGAAAATTATGGTGCGCCTTTGGCGGATCAGGACGCCTATGGCGAAAACCCACTGGGAACATTTCTGAACCGTGTGCATTCATATGAGGTACAGCCAGAGGATAGCCCGGCACAACTCATCCATTTCCCGAAATCGTGCCTGCATTGTGATGATGCGCCTTGCGTTACGGTTTGCCCAACTGGGGCAAGTTACAAGCGCACCGAAGACGGCATCGTGTTGGTGAATGAAACCGATTGTATCGGCTGTGGTTTGTGTGCGTGGGCCTGCCCCTATGGTGCGCGTGAATTGGACGGCGAAGAGAAGGTGATGAAAAAATGCACCCTTTGCGTGGATCGGATTTACAACGAAAACCTACCCGAAGAAGACCGCGTTCCAGCATGTGTGCGTACATGCCCCGCAGGGGCACGCCATTTCGGGGATCTGGGCGATCCCGACAGCGACGTTAGCAAATTGGTCGCGGATCGGGGTGGTTTTGATCTGATGCCAGAAATGAACACCAAACCGGTGAACAAATACCTGCCACCGCGCCTAAAGGATCAGCTTGATCCAGAGCGCAACGAAACCCATGCCCTAGAGGCACAGGCCGAAAATCCACAAGGGTTCTTCGCGTGGCTTGATCGCACATTGGAGAAGTTATAATGCATCCAGCACCCTCCGTTATTCTGTTCACATCGTTGTCTGGACTTGGGTTTGGACTGTTGTTCTTTCTCGGGTTGGGCATGCCTGCCTCTACTGGTTTGGTGGCGTTTGTGTTCTATGCAATCGCCTATGCATTTGCCGTTGGAGGATTGATTTTCTCGACCTTCCACTTGGGGCATCCCGAACGCGCGTTAAAGGCGTTCACGCAGTGGCGTTCTTCTTGGCTCAGCCGCGAGGCGTGGTTGGCTGTGATGGCGCTTTGCGTCAGTGGTATTGGCGCAATTGCGCAAATCTTCTTTGAAACGCGCATCGATGCCATATCCTATTTGGGCGCGGCTCTATCGATGGCGACGGTATTTTCAACGGCAATGATTTATCGTCAGTTGGCGACAATCCCGCGCTGGCACACTCCATGGACGCCCGTGTTGTTCTTGGGCTATTCGCTTGCGGGTGGAGCGTTGTTTGCGGGTCAAGTTTCTTTGGCGATGCCCGCCCTATGTGTTCTTGCGGCTCTACAGGTTGTCGCATGGATGCAAGGGGATCGTGCGTTGGCGGACTCTGGAACCACATTGGCAACTGCCACAGGTTTGGGGGAACGCGGCAGCGTGCGTGCGTTTGAACCGCCCCATACTGGTACGAACTACCTGCTAAAGGAATTTGTATATGTCGTTGGACGCAAGCACGCGGCAAAACTGCGGATCATTGCACTGATCCTATTTGCGGGCACACCTGTGCTGTTGTTGGCGCTAGAGTTCAATCACATCCTCGCCCTATTGGCTGTGATCGCCCATATCGCGGGCGTCGTCACATCCCGCTGGCTCTTCTTTGCCCAAGCCGAACATGTGGTCGGCCTTTACTACGGCAAACGCTAAAATCAAAACCCGCCCAAGAGGCGGGTTTTTTAATACCATCTGTCCATCCAATCCAAAGCGCAACTGACTGGTCCTCCAAAAAATTTACGTTTTGTATAGGAATTCAACGATAGCAAAGCAGGTAGTTCAAAACTGAAATCGACCAATAATGCTGCGCTCTACCGAATTACTGTATCTGCTCACAATCAATGTGATCGCGCCCCAATTGCTCGAACCATTTACTTTTCTGATCCCTGCCATGAACGCGCAATTTTGGGCAATGGTTGTATTTTTTGTTGTTCTGCAATGCATGAATATTTTCCGATTGATGCAAAACCAAACACTGTTTTGGCGGGTCACCTATGGAGCCTTAATTACCCTGAACATCGCTGCCTTTACGCTCCTTATGCATTTAAGCGTGTTTTCAACGCCAATAGCCCTACTGGAAATTATCAGATCAATGCAGATTTAATGGAAACTGGACCAGACACAAAAAAACCCAGCTCAACGGCTGGGTTCTTTTAATCTTGCTCAAGCAGGCGCTTAGTGAAGCTTGTCTTCAACGTCGCTGATGGCTGCGTCGATCAGTTTGTTCGCGGCGGCCGCTGTTAGCTGCGCTGCGATTACGTTACGGGCTGCGCCGATTGCAACGTTAACGGCTGCGTCACGGACGTCTTTTTCCGCTGCGGCTTGTGCTGATGCGATTTGATCTTCGGCTGCTGCCATACGGCGGGCAACTGAATTGGCCAAATCTGCTTTCGCTTGTTCCGCTGCTGCTTCGGCCTCGGCTTTGGCGCCTTCTACGATACGCGCGGCTTGTTCCTGAACTTCTTTTTGCTTGCGCTCATAAGAAGCAAGGATGCTTTGCGCCTCATCCCGTAGGCTGCGTGCCTCGTCCAGCTCGTTCTTGATGCCGTCAGCGCGCTGATCCAACATCTTGCCCAGCATGCCTGGAACCTTGAAGTAAATCAAAACCAGGATAAAGCCGATGAAGCCAAGTGTTACGACAAAGTCTGTGTTGCCCAGCGAAAAGAATGGTCCAGACGCTGCATATGCAGGGGTCGCCAGAACCAGGGCTGAAAGTGCTGATAATGTCCGCATCGCCTTACCCCTTTAGCTGCGCGTCAACTGCTTTGTTGATCGCTTTTTCATCTGTTTTGCCGCCAAGTGCGCCAACCAATTCTGTGGCTGTTGCTTTGGCAACGTCTTCGACACTTGCCATTGCGTTGGCACGGATGTCTGCGATGACTGCTTCGCTGGCTTTCGCCTTGTCTGCAATCTCTGCGTCCGCTTTTGCCATGGCTGCATCCAAATCCGCCTTGATCTCAGCTTTGGTTGCTTCGACGATGCGTGCTGCTTCTGCACGGGCATCGATCAACGCTTGCTGATAGGCCTCTTCGGCTGCTGCTGCTTTCGCCTTTAGATCTTCGGCGGCAGCAATGTCGTTTGTGATTGTCCCCTGACGTTCGGCCAGAACCGCGGCGATGCGCGGTAGCGCAATGCGCGACAGAACGAAGAAGATAACCAGTAGGGTGATCACAAGCCAAAAGATTTGGTTGCTCATCCATTCGCCACATAATTGTGGCATCCCTACCGCGCTTCCGTATGAATCCACACAGGCGCTTAATGTTTCAGTTTTTGGCGTCGCCATAATGTCCTCCGTCGGAACCTAAGGGAACCGGACAAGCCCATGATCTACGGGCTTGTCCGACCGTAAGGATATATTCCGCGTGAACTTAGACTGCGAACATCAAAAGAAGCGCAACTAGGAATGAGAAGATACCTAGAGCTTCTGCGAACGCGATACCGATGAACAATGTCGCTGTTTGTGATGCTGCTGCTGATGGGTTACGTAGCGCGCCTGCAAGGTAGTTGCCTGCAACGTTACCAACACCGATGGCTGCTGCGCCTGAACCGATTGCCGCTAGACCTGCGCCGATGTGTGCCAATTGACCTTCCATGATGAGTTCTCCTTACGATTGGAAGTTATAAGATATAGGGTGTTCAAACCTTAGTGTGATGGGTGCAATGCATCCTTTAGGTACACACAGGTTAGAATGGTAAACACGTATGCCTGAATGAAGGCTACGAGAATTTCTAATCCGTACATCGCAACGATTGCGACGACTGATACAGGTGCGATTGTAGCGATCGCTGCAAAGCCTGCGAACACTTTGATAACCGCGTGGCCCGCCATAACGTTGCCCGCCAAACGAATAGAGTGGCTAACAGGGCGTACGAAATATGAGATAAGTTCAATAACCGCTAGGATCGGGCGCAGTGGTAGGGGTGCAGATGACACCCAGAACAGACCCAAGAAACCCGCGCCATTTTTTACGAAACCAACGATTGTCACGGTTAGGAACACTGACAAAGCCAAGATCGCTGTGACCGCAAAGTGTGATGTGGTTGTAAACGATGTTGGGATCAGACCCAAGAAGTTCGCCGTTACGATGAACATGAACAATGTCATAATATATGGGAAGAAACCAACGGCATCTTTGCCTGTCACGTCCTCGACCATTTTATAGACAAAACCGTAGGCAAGTTCAGCAATCGATTGTGAGCGTGATGGCACAACCGCGCGGCGTGACGTGCCCAGAACCATGATCGCGATAACGACAACGATTGCCGCAACCATCCAGAAAGCAACGTTCGTGAATGTGTAAAACTCAATCGGTCCTTCACCGAAAAATGGCTTTACAATGAACTGGTCCATTGGGTGAAAGACCAAACCTTCGGATTTTGCTTCGCTTGCCACGTTCTCACGTCCTTTTGTCATCTTGGGCGGCAGATGCGCCCGTAGTTCCGCCTTGGATCTCTTTGGCGGATCGCATCATCGTTTTGACGCCCGCCGTAAAACCCAGCAATGTAAAAATCAGCATCATGAATGGGGCGGTGCCAATGGCCATGTCCAACCCGTATCCGATGCCAAAACCGATCCCAAGTCCTGCGACCAGCTCTGTCACCATTCGCCAACCCACCTGTGCCGCCGAATAGTGTTCTTCGGTTTTTGGTCCACCTTCCTGCGCCTGCTTCGCCGCTTCAATCCGCTCTTCAAGGTATTTGAGAGGGTCAGAATTGCGATCTGGCTCCAAGATGTGCTCCAAATTTCCAGTTAGGCGTGTGATAGGGTGTCACGCGCAATGAGTCAACCGACAACCTGACGCATGCTATCAGCCGCTATCATATTGTAATTATGGTATTTTTTACATATCCACTAAAAGCATCACTCCTCTTTTATATGCAATCATTGCGGGGAAGGAACATTTTACGATATTAAACCGATTGGTTGATTATTTTTCTGCGGACGTTCACACCACATTGCACAGCGCGCGCCAGATGACATAAGATGTCTGGGCTACCTTGGGGTGAAATGTGCTTATGTCCACGAACGCGAAAATTGATCTTGTCTTCTCCGCACTCGCCGATGCGACGCGGCGTGATATTTTGATGATGCTGCTTGAGGATGACATGGCTGTTACCGACGTGGCGGACCCCTTTGACATGTCGCTGGCCGCAATATCAAAACACTTGATGATCCTAACCAAGGCAGGGCTGATTTCACAGGAAAAACGCGGGCGTGTGAAATGGTGCAAATTGGAACCTGATGCGATGCGCGATGCGGCGATTTGGATGCAAAGTTTTGGTCAGTATGATGCCCTGAATATCGACGCGCTAGAGGCGTTTTTAGAGACCCAAGACCTGTCCATCGACAAAACGTCTTAGGTCCAATTTTCTTTCGCCCACGCCTTAATGTGTTTGATCATCGCCTGCACCTTGGTCATTTTATGCAGATCCATATGTGTGACCAACCAAATGTCATCACCCCATTCTGGCTGTTCCGCCATCGCCAATTCAAGGCCCAGGCCAACCGCCCGGGCCTGACTGACAAATCCCAAACCAACACCTGATTGAATGGCCAGATCATGGGCGGTCATACTGGTTGTTTGCATGACCTCACGTGGAGGCGTGGGTAAGTCATGCAACCACCGCGCAAAGGGCGCACGCACGCTATCCCCAATTTGCATCACAAATTCATGGTGCGCCAAATCCTCTGCCGATTGTGGTTTTCCATGCACTGCAAAATACGCGGGGCTGCCATATATAGCGTTTCGGAAACGTCCCAGCGGGATCACAATGTTATCTGGTTCATCTGGCATTTTGCCCAAACGTATCGCCAAATGCGCCTCGCCATATTCCAGCTTTAATACACGTTCATCCGATAAAATGCGCAAATTAATATCGGGATAGGTGTCCAGAAAACTGGAAAACATTGGGTTCAGCTTTGGGGTCAACAAGGACAGAGTTGTCACCACCAATTCGCCCGACACACTATCACCCTGCCCGCGTGCGCGTGATGCGAACTGCGCAAATTGTTCTTGTGCAGTTTGTGCGACGCGGCACAAATCTTCACCCGCTTCGGTCGCGGTATACCCACGTGGGTGACGCTGAAACAGCTTTACGCCTAACCGCTCTTCCAAAGCATCAATATGACGGATCACAGTGGCATGGTGCACACCCAGAACCTCTGCCGCGCCACTCACCGTTCCAACACGCGCTACGTGAAGTGCTGTTTTCACCTCATCCCAATTATCCATGTTCATCGTCCTCGAGTTTGGTACGGTAAACTTACGCGCAGACATGCCATAGGACATTACAACATAATTGCACAATCTATGTGCATATTCACACATATGTCTAAGGTATTTGAGATTGATTCTCAACGTCACTTTTGTGAGGGTACTAGGCTATTGGTTTTGCGCATCACGCGGTAATCCAATCCAGCGCATGGGCAATCTTTATTGGCGCTGGTATTTGTGGTTCGCTTTGGGGAAAACCCACCGCACAAGGCATAGCCTTGCTACTCACGGGATCAGGGGCGGGTTGACTCTCGTCCCTGTTTTCGTTACCCCGCTCCAAAATTCATCCGGAAGCGTTATACCTTCCGGTCCTTGTTCATACCAAGGATCGCCCCCCGTCAGCGAGTTTCGCCCACGGGGGCTGTTCTACATTGGGCATTGCGCACCTATATTGGCCAAAGACGAAAGGAGCCAAGACATGTTTGAAAATCTGTCTGAACGCCTATCCGGTGTCTTTGATCGGCTGACGAAACAAGGTGCATTGTCCGAGGATGATGTCAAAACCGCCCTTCGTGAGGTGCGTGTCGCCCTGCTTGAGGCGGACGTATCGCTACCCATTGCGCGCGATTTTGTGAAAGCCGTCCAAGAAAAGGCAACCGGTCAGGCGGTTACGAAATCGGTCACACCGGGCCAACAGGTCATTAAAATCGTCCATGACGAATTGGTGCATGTTCTAACGGGCGATACAGACCCGGGTGTTCTAAAGGTCGATAACCCCCCTGCCCCAATCCTGATGGTGGGTTTACAGGGTTCCGGCAAAACGACAACCACCGCCAAATTGGCCAAGCGCCTAAAAGAGAAAGAGGGCAAGCGCGTTCTTATGGCGTCCTTGGACGTCAACCGCCCTGCCGCGATGGAACAGCTGCAAATTTTGGGCGCGCAGATTGGTGTGGATACCCTGCCGATTGTTAAGGGCGAAGATCCCGTTGCCATCGCAAAACGCGCGAAAACCCAAGCGTCCTTGGGCGGGTACGATGTGTACATGTTGGATACCGCTGGCCGCTTGCACATTGATCAGGTATTGATCGCACAGGCCGCCGCCGTGCGCGATGTGGCAAACCCACGTGAAACATTGTTGGTGGTGGATGGCCTGACCGGTCAGGATGCCGTAAATGTGGCGACCGAATTTGATGATAAAATCGGAGTTAGCGGTGTTGTCCTAACGCGGATGGACGGCGATGGCCGCGGGGGTGCGGCCCTATCCATGCGGGCTGTTACGGGCAAACCCATCCGATTTGTGGGTTTGGGCGAAAAAATGGATGCCCTTGAAACCTTTGAGCCTGATCGGATTGCTGGCCGCATCTTGGGTATGGGCGATATCGTGTCCTTGGTTGAAAAGGCCCAAGAAACGATTGAGGCTGAACAAGCCGAACGCATGATGAAGCGGTTCCAAAAGGGCCAATTCAACATGAACGACCTGCGCACCCAATTGGAACAGATGATGAAAATGGGCGGCATGGAAGGGATCATGGGCATGTTGCCTGGCATGGGCAAAATGGCCAAACAAATCGACCAAGCGGGCATTGATGACAAGGTGTTCAAACATCAAATCGCCCTGATCAATTCAATGACCAAAAAAGAACGCGGCAATCCACAGCTGCTGCAAGCCAGCCGTAAAAAACGCATCGCGGCGGGCGCGGGGATGGAAGTCAGCGAATTAAACAAACTGCTGAAAATGCACCGTCAGATGGCCGATATGATGAAAAAGATGGGCAAAGGCGGCATGCTGAAACAGGCGATGAAGGGCATGTTCGGCAAAGGCGGTGGAATGCCAGCAGGCATGGATCCAAGTCAGATGGACCCCAAAGCCATGGAAGCGGCCGCCAAACAAATGGGCATGGGTGGCGCAAAACTGCCCGGTCTGGGCGGTGGCATGGGATTGCCCCCCGGTTTGTCTGGTTTCGGGAAAAAGAAATAGGTCACCTACGTATGTACACCAATGCCCCTACATTGCTGTCAGAGAACCTAATCCTGCGCGGACCAGAGGCGCGGGACCAAGAACCCGTGATCGCGTTTTTGCAGGATGAGGATCGCGCAGCAGGGTTTGGCGCCCTGCCCAATCGTGGGGATGCGTGGCGTTGGTTTGCGCTGAATGTTGGGCATTGGGCGATGCATGGCTATGGCTATTTCATGATCGAAACCAAAGCGGGTGAAACCGCGGGCATTTCGGGCATTTGGAATCCCGAAGGATGGCCAGAACCTGAGGTGGGTTGGGTCGTGTTTGACGAATTTGAAGGGCGCAGCATTGCATATGAGGCCGCCTGTCGCGTGCGCCGCTGGGCCTATGAAGATTTGGGATTCAAAACCATCACAAGCAATATCGTGCCAGGCAACACACGTTCCATCCGTTTGGCCGAACGCATGGGGGCTGTGCACGAGCGGACCTATCAAAATGTGCATATGGGCGAGGACATGTTGTTTCGCCATCCAGAACCCGCCGAGGTGCTAAATTCATGAGAAACACCGACGCGACACCGACGTTACACCGACGCAATACCGACGTTCAAAATTGGGGGAAATCCTAAGATGTCAGATGCCGTAAATCGCGCAGCCGAAGTCTTGAAAGAACACCGTGAAAGCATCGACAGATTGGATGCGATCTTGGTTTATACATTGGGTGAACGGTTTAAACACACCCAAGCCGTAGGGAAGCTTAAGGCCGAACACGACCTGCCCCCTTCGGACCCAACACGTGAGGCAAAGCAGATTGCGCGCCTCGAAGAGCTTGCAGATCAGGCGAACTTAGACCCTGAATTTGCTAAGAAATTTCTGAATTTCATTATTCAGGAAGTCATTCAACATCACAAACAACATCAGTCATAGGGGACATGTCCCCGACCGCCATTTCGTAAGGAGAACATATCATGGCAATGAAAATCCGTTTGGCCCGTGGTGGCTCAAAAAAGCGTCCATTCTATCGCATCGTTGCAGCAGACAGCCGCATGCCACGCGATGGCCGCTATGTTGAGAAACTCGGCACATACAACCCACTTCTTCCAAAAGACAGCGAAGAACGTGTCAAAATGGACGTAGAGCGCGTTCAATACTGGATGGGCCAAGGCGCGCAGGTTACTGATCGTGTATCACGTTTCCTAGAGGCAGCTGGCGTGATCGAAGCAAAGACACGTAACAACCCACAAAAAGCGGTTCCAGGCAAAAAAGCACAAGAACGCGCAGAAGAAAAAGCGGCGAAAGCAGCTGAGGCGGTAGAAGCAGCAGCCGAAGCAGAAGCACCTGCAGCAGAAGAAGCCGCGGCAGAGGAATAAACCCTCAACCTGACCCGCCACAGGGTCAGGTCTTTGGCAAAGGATTTCGATGTTTGGACCGATCCGAACATTCATGTTGCTTTTGACATTAGCCCTGGGAACCTATCTGGGGCTAATGATCGAACGCACCCGTCTTTCGCCAAGCATTGACAGGATTTGCAGCAATCCGGATATTAAACTGCAACTCTCAGATTTCGACCGCAAACTGGTGTGTAAGGATTACCAATGAGTGATGACCTTCTCTGTGTAGGAACCATTGCAGGCGCATTTGGCGTACGCGGTGAAGTGCGTTTGAAAAGCTTTACATCAGACCCCTATGCAATTGCGGATCTGGCCCCTTTGGTCACTGAGGATAGTGAACAAGAGTTTGATGTCGTAATCACAGGACAGACCAAAAATGGTCTGACGGCACGGATGAGTGGGATTGTCAGCAAGGAAGAGGCCGACGCCAAGAGGGGCACCAAACTGTTTGTTCCCCGCTCCCGTCTACCTGATCTGCCAGATGATGAATATTATTACTCTGACCTTAAAGGGTTAGAGGTGTTTGACACAGGGGGCGCCCCCCTTGGTCAGGTGAAATCGGTCCATAACCACGGCGCATCGGATTTGTTGGAAATCAAACGACCCAACAGCAATGCAACCGTTTTGCTGCCCTTTACAAACGCGGCTGTTCCCACTGTCGACCTAAAACTGGGTCGCATCGTGGCCGATCCCCCACTGGGCATTTTTCCGGAGCAGGAATGAGTGTTCCACCCAGCAAATCACATGGACGCAAATCCATTACAGCCTCGTTAAAACCACGGGATTTGATGGATCAAAATCCGCGGCTGTCTGGCGTGTGGACCGCGCAGATTATCACCCTATTCCCCGATGCTTTTCCTGGCGTTTTGGGCGAAAGCCTGACAGGACGCGCGTTAAAGGATCGCAAATGGGCATTGGAAACCATTGATTTGCGCCGATTTGGGGACGGCAAACACAGAAATGTCGATGATACCCCCGCAGGTGGCGGCGCAGGCATGGTTCTGCGCGCAGATGTTGTGGGCAATGCGATTGATCATGCAATCGCGCAATCCCGCGCACCCCGTCCGTTGATATATCTATCGCCACGTGGGAAACGGTTTGATCAGAAAATGGCACAGGACTGGTCAAAACTACCTGGTTTAATCATGCTGTGTGGTCGGTTCGAAGGGGTCGATCAACGGGTGCTGGATCATTACAATATCCAAGAAGTCTCGCTTGGGGATTTTGTTATGACAGGGGGTGAATTGGCCGCCCAAGCGATGATTGATGCCACTGTCCGCCTGCTACCTGATGTGTTGGGCAATGCCGACTCCACAGTGGATGAAAGCCATTCAAATGGCCTGTTGGAGCACCCCCAATATACCCGCCCCGCCAAATGGATGGGCCGCGAAATTCCAGAGGTGCTGACATCCGGCAACCACGCCAAGGTCGCAGAGTGGCGCAAAAAACAATCCGAAACCCTAACCCAAAACCGCCGTCCAGATTTGTGGGAAAAGAGAACGCAAGAAGAAGAATAATGAATTCAGGCAAGCTTATGCCATGAATTTCAGATGTTGTAGTTTGGATCGTATTTATGGATATCCCTATTACGCAATAAAACAGGTAACTTTCCCTTGATCTTCTGATTGAATCACCCTAAACGCAGCGCATTGGTGGGCAAAGGCGACTTTGTCCGTCTTTTGTATTTGTGGATCGTGGCTTCGACGACACTCAGCAAATCAAAGACGTACCAATTAGAAATGACGACCCTATTCTCTGGCGGGCTGTGTATTGGGACCCGGACGAAGACCAAGAGCTCTGAGGACGCGCACAACTTTGCGGGACAACCGCAGGCAAAAGGAGAATCGCGATGAATCTAATCGCTGAGCTAGAGGCGGAACAAATCGCCGCCCTCGGGAAAGACATTCCCGACTTTAAAGCCGGTGACACAGTGCGTGTCGGCTATAAAGTGACAGAAGGGACACGTACACGTGTTCAGAACTACGAAGGTGTTTGCATTTCACGTAAAAATGGCGCTGGCATTGCTGGGTCATTCACAGTGCGCAAAATCTCTTTCGGTGAAGGCGTTGAGCGTGTGTTCCCACTGTATTCAACAAACATCGATAGCATCACTGTAGTACGCCGTGGCCGCGTACGTCGTGCCAAGCTATACTATCTTCGTTCACGTCGCGGTAAATCTGCACGTATCGCAGAAGATACAAATTATAAGCCAAAGTCATAAGGAGCGATGTCATGAGAAAAGATATCCACCCAGATTATCACATGATCGACGTCAAAATGACCGACGGCACAATGATCAAAATGCGTTCTACTTGGGGCAAAGAGGGCGACACGCTTGCGCTTGATATTGACCCAACTGCGCACCCTGCATGGAACGGCGGCAACGCGCGTCTTTTGGACCAAGGTGGCCGTGTTTCAAAGTTCAAAAAGAAATACGAAGGCTTGGGCTTCTAAGTACCCCTTTGATAGATTTCCAAAAGGCCACCCAATGCGGTGGCCTTTTTGTTTTAAGTCGTGTTTCATAGGGTGAAACAAACCAAATTAAGACAATGACAATGCCCCATAATGCTGTTGATATCTGGCTTCATGCGGCAAGTGCCGCCGATATTTCAGCGACCCTTGCGCTTTATGAACGCCTCTTGCAACAGAATGATTTTGACATCGTCCTATCGTGTGGCGATGATATTGTGCTGGATCACTTGGGGGTTGCGGGGGATGATTACTTTGGGCGTATTCCCGAACAATGGACGGCGCAAAAAATGGTTCGGGATCACACACCCAAAGAATTGATTTGGATCGGATCCAAGGTGCATGCCAACACCATCTTGGCCGTTAGGTCGAAATTGGATCACATGGTTTTGGCCAACATTGATGCCGATGCAATCCCACACCGTCGCATCAAATTCATCCCAATGCCGATGGACCGGGCACTGCGCAGTTTTTCGGATATTTTTTGCGCGGATGGGGACACCGCGTCCCGCCTGCACATGCTAAACATTTCTGATGAGCGTATCCACCCCGTCGGCAGCCTACAGTCGCAAACATCGGTGCCAGCCCTATTGGGGGATCCAGACGAATTTAACGATCTAAAAGGGCGACCAATGTGGTCTGCTATTTCCGTACATCGTGAGGAATTGGCCGCGATTTTGAACGCGCACCGTTTGATAATGCGCGAAAGCCACAGAAGCCTTTTGTTACTCTCCCCCGCATCTGCCATGGACGAAGAGCACTTTTGGCAGACCTGTCAGGACTACGGGCTCACCACAGCGCGTCGGTTGGACGATGACATGCCCGAGGCGCGAACGCAGGTGTTTTTGGCCGATTCCAATGATGAAATGGCGCGCTGGCTCTCGCTTTCGCCGGTGGCGTTTTTGGGCGGGTCCCTGATCAGTGGTGGCAAGGGGTGCAACCCGTTGCCAGCCGCCTCATTGGGATGCGCGATATTATACGGGCCGAACATCAAAAATTACCTCAGCGCCTACAGCAATCTGGCGGGTGTTGGCGCCGCGCGTATCATTCAGGACAGCGATAGCCTTGCTTCCGCCGTCCTTCATTCCTCGGCTCCAGAACAGGCTGCAAAAATGGGATGCGCGGCCTGGGAATTTGTGACAAGAGGAGCAGAAGCAACAGAAGCGATCTATACAACCATCACGCGCAACCTAAGAGGAGAGCCCTGATGCAGGCCCCAAAATTTTGGTACAGATCGCGCAGTTGGCAGGCGATTTTGCTATCACCCTTAGGGGTGCTTTATGCATGGGCGACTGCCAGACGGCAGAAAAATGCACGTCCCACTCAGATCGATATTCCCGTCATTTGCATTGGCAACCTGAATGTCGGCGGTACGGGCAAGACGCCCACAACAATTGCAATTGCACAGAAGTTAACGTCTCGGGGCATCGCGGTGCATATCGTATCACGCGGATATGGTGGTTCCCTACAGGCGGTGACACAGGTTGATCCACGCTCACACACGTCCGATGAAACAGGGGATGAACCGCTTTTGATGGCGGCCTTTGCACCGACTTGGGTCGCAAACGAACGGGTCGCAGCAGCGCGTGCCGCACAAAATGCAGGGGCCGATGTAATCCTGCTGGATGATGGTTTTCAGGACCCTTCATTGACCAAAGATCTGACAATTATCGTCGTGGATGCGGCCCGTGGATTTGGCAACGGATGCTGCCTGCCTGCGGGTCCATTGCGCGAACCTGTGCATGTTGGTCTGAAACGTGCAAATGCCGTCATAAGTATCGGAGAACCCGAGGTGCAATCCCAGTTTCGGGAACGGTCCGCCGATCAGGTGGGCCGCATCGAACACCTAACGGCAAGCTTGAAACCCATCGAAATGGGCATGCCCTGGGCCGAGGGGCGCTATCTGGCCTTTGCGGGGATTGGGGATCCAGAAAAGTTTTTTGCAACACTGCGCGGATTAGGTGCGCCATTGGTGCGCACCGTCGCGCTGGATGATCATCAGAAATTTGCGCGCCCCATGATCCAACGTTTGATGAAAGAAGCGCAATCCATGAATGCGCAATTGGTCACCACCGAAAAGGACGCCGCGCGTCTGCCCGCGGATTTGCGATCTGGCATCCTCTCCCTGCCTGTGCGGTTGGAATTTGACGATGCGAACGCACTTGAAACCTTGCTAGAGCCGGTTTTGAGCGTGATCAGCGATCAAGCAAACAGACCCTAGTTATCTTCGCCCAATTTGGGCGCACCACGGTTCAGCGTAAGGTCCGCATCCGAAAACACAAAGGGCGAGCGGACATAGGGAACGCCGTCCAGTTCCACTTTCATACCACGTGCAATCACCTGTGGATCCGCAAACACTTCGGCCATATCATTGATTGGCCCTGCTGGAATTCCCTGATCTTCACAGGCAGATAACAGCGCATCTTTGGCAAATGTTTTGGTGCGCTCAGTAAGGCGTTCGGTCATGTCTTCACGATTGGCAATACGATCTGAATTGCGTAAATACTTGGGGTCCTCGGCCATGTCATCCAGATTCAGGACGGAACACAATCTTCGATACTGTGCATCGTTTCCTGTGGCGATGATGATGTGACCATCGGCGCACTCAAACACCTGATAGGGTGTTAAATTTGGGTGATAGTTTCCCGTGCGTACAGGTGGAGTTCCCGTGCTTAGGTAATTCAATGCCTGATTGGCCATAACGGACACGGCACTATCAAACAATGACATATCAATGTGCTGTCCCTGCCCTGTTGTATCGCGCATCCGCAGTGCGGCCAAAATCGCAGTCGTCGCATATACCCCTGTAAAAATATCCGTGATTGCCACACCTGCGCGTTGCGGCATGCCATCGGGATCACCCGTTATCGACATGAAACCAGACATGCCCTGAATGATATAATCATACCCCGCACGGTGTGCATAAGGCCCCGTTTGCCCAAACCCCGTGATGGAACAATATAACAGACGCGGGTTTACCTGTTTCAGGCTGTCATAGTCGAACCCGTATTTAGCAAGCCCGCCAACCTTGAAATTTTCGATCATAATGTCGGCATCTTTGATCAAATCACGCAGGCGGTCCTGATCGTCAGGATCGCGCAGATCAATGGTAACCGATGATTTGCCACGATTGCACGAATGAAAATAAGAGGCGGTTTCCTCATCCCCTTTCGTGATAAATGGGGGGCCCCATGCGCGCGTATCATCACCCTGTGCGGCTTCAACCTTGATCACCTCTGCCCCAAGATCGGCAAGCGTTTGACCCGCCCACGGGCCCGCAAGAATGCGGGCCAATTCGATGACCTTTAAACCTTGTAATGGGCTGGGCATTAGGAACCTAGCTTTTCATCCAACAGCGCTGACAGTTCGTCATAAGAACGGTTTGACACCATTTCACCGTCAATGACAAAACTGGGTGTGCCGCTGATTTTATGCTCTTCCATATTGGCTTTATACCAGCCCACCAAATTGCGCAGGTTATCCGCATCTTGCAGACAAGCGTTGATTTGATCATCGCCAAGGCCCGCCAATTTACCGATCTTGCTCAGCTCTGTGACAATCGCCAAATCGTTGCCTGCCCGTGACCATGTTTTTTGTTTTTCAAACATTTGATCAATAACACCAAAAAACCGATCAGGCCCCGCGCAACGCGCAATCATAGATGCCCACATGCCGTATTTGTCGAAATACACCTCGCGAAACACGAACTTCACTTTGCCTGTTTCGATGTAGTTTTCTTTTAACTGCGGGTACACATCACTGTGGAAATTTGCGCAATGCGGACAGGTCATTGAGGCATATTCAATGATTTCGATGGGCGCATTCACATCCCCCAAAATCATTTCGGTGACCGCTGGTTTATCTGTTTCGGCCTGTACTGCGAGTGTTCCCATCATCGCGATCCAAACAGTCGATAAAAGTGTCATCAAAAATTTCATTGTCTACGTGCCTTTCTAATGTGGCGTATTTTTGGTTTGGTTTTTGGTTAAAACATTCCGCCCCAA
>Ga0213864_10000422_pt1 | contig 19055 bp, 19 predicted proteins | sample PICome_5_FD_160078 | JGI IMG/M metagenome (GOLD analysis project Ga0213864, IMG submission 160078) | Coastal seawater microbial communities near Pivers Island, North Carolina, United States - PICO247 | ecosystem: Environmental > Aquatic > Marine > Coastal | place: USA: North Carolina... | reverse complement strand
CAACACCCACTCAAACACCTACAGCTACTCAGACTCAGACTGCTACTCAGACCGCAACTAGTACACCAACACCTACTCAAACACCTACAGCTACACCAGTTGATTGGTATCCTAATAATAGTGCAAATTTATATTCTTGGTACGATCCATCAGATGCATCCACTTTACAATTCAATGCAACCAATGGTCTTTTGGAATCAGTGTTTGATAAAAGCAACAACAATCATACATTAAGTATATCAACCAACAATTCCAAGATGCCCACTATTGGTAATGTCAAACAAAATGGTAGAAACGTTTTTGAATATAACAGAGCTCAGCAACCATCTATGCGTGGTACTACATATTCTATACCTGACACAACCAACAATAAATTTGCTCTTGTGTTTGTTACGAAAAATGATTTTACAGACAATCAAAGCTTTGTATTTTCTGCACAAAATGAGACTAATAATCCACGTATGTGGACTAGAAAAATAGCTACAGGGGAAATAGATATATATAACTATCCCGATATGTTGAGAACCTCTCTTGTGCAAAATGCAAACCCATGTATTTTAACTCTAGTATATAATGGAGCAGATACATATGTAGGTATTAATGGATCTTACAATAGAAATACTAATACAAAGAAAACTTTTGACGGCGAAAATATTTCAGAGGTTAAATTTGGAACCAATGAAGCTAGTCAACAATCTATCAATGGATTTTATGGTGAATTTTGTACATTATTAAATGCGAGTGAAGATGATATTCAAAGAATTGAGGGATATCTTGCTCACAGATGGGGGCTTGATGGTAATTTAGCCTCTAGCCACCCCTATAAGAATCAATCGCCATTACTTTAATTTAAATTTAATACATTTACATTCAGTTAATGTGTGTATATTATATTAATGGACTGGTCAATAATCATATCTTCTGTTATTGTAGCGTGTAGTACGATTGCGAGTTTGTTATTGAAAGATTACTTGCAAAGCAAAAAAATAAAACAAAAAACTTGTGTTGTTAAATATACAAAAAAGAATGAAAATATACAAAAAGCTGTAGAGTATACGCTTGAAAAAACTCAAGCTGATAGGGCTTACATATATGAATTTCACAATGGAGAAACATTTTATAGTGGCACGCACCAGCAAAAATTTAGCTGCACATATGAAACTTTAAATATAGGAGTAAGCGCTGAATCTATGAACCTGCAAGGCTTAAGAGTTAGTACTTTTAATGACTTTATTAAAGATGCAGTTGGTATACTTGAGGGTCAATATTTTTCACTAAATGATATCACTGAAATGCAAAACCCTTTAATTAAAAATTGGCTAGAAGAACGAGGCATACAATCTTCATATGCTTTCCCCATAAAAACTTTAAACGATGGAATCGTTGGGTTATTGTGTGTTGATTTTACAAAAAAGAAGTGCAAAATAAATAAAGAACAAATCTCATTACTTCAAAATCAATCTATAATCATTGGTGGTTATTTGATTTAAATTAATTTTACTTTAAATAGAATTTAAGTGTAGTTAATTTTAATATTAACTATGTTATCAACATATTGTCAGCATTGTGGTAGTAAAAACGAGTATAGTAGTGTAAAGCCTAAATTTTGTTCTAGTTGTGGTCAAATGTTGGCTGGAGATTATAATGAAGCCAGAAATGTGCAGCCAACAGTAAACAAAGCACCCCCTCAAAGAAGTCATCAAATTGATGACGAGGATGGTACCGATATTTTTGAAGTTCCAAATATTTCAAGACTTGAATACGATATAGAGATTAGTCAGGATAGTTTTACCCTGGGTTCCATTTTACCTCGACACGAAGAAGCTGCACCAAAGCGAAAAAGGGGCAGACCGAGGAAAAATGGGTAGACAAAAAAAAATAAAATACGAAGATCAAATAGATGTAATTAACCAGGAAATTCGTAAACGTAAGAATAAATGGTTCTTAGACTCAATGCCTTGGATATCATTTGAAGATGTTGAGCAAATAATTCGAATACATATTTATCAAAAATGGGACCAGTGGGATCAAAAAAGAGAACTCAAGCCATGGATAAATAAAATTATAACAAATCAATTTAAAAATATTTTAAGGAATTTTTATTTAAACTTTGCAAAACCATGTAGCAATTGTCCGTTTGATAGTTCTATAGGTGGAGAAAATTTATGCTCTTTCACCAAAAGTGGAGCTCAAGATTCTACATGTCCATTGTATGCAAAATGGGCCAAAAGCAAAAAAAACGCTCACGATGTCAAGATACCCTTGAGGTTGGATGCTCAAGAATACGAATCAGCCAATGATATGGCTTCTTGTTCTTTTAATGTAGATGTAGCTATTGTTGCAGTACAAAAACAACTCAAGGAAGAATTATCCGAAAGACACTATCAGATATATGATATGCTTTTCGTACAAAACTTAGATGAAGATGCGGTAGCTAAAGAACTGGGATACAAAACTAATGAACAAGGTAGAAAAGCTGGATATAAGCAGATCAAAAATATGCGCAAATTTTTTAAAGAAAAAGTGTTAAAGATAATTAAAAATAAGGATATAATTATATGAAATTATCAGAAGAACAAAAAAAATTCATTGACGAAAATTTTCAAAGAATTCCAGATTTAATTGAACTAACTAGAGCAACATTTAAAGATGGTACAATTGATGGAAGATCAAAACAGGGTAGGGCGGTAAGACAGTATTTGGTTTCTAAAGAAATTAAATACAAAACAACCAGGCACGAAGAAGTTAAACCGATAGTTTTAACAGAAGAACAAAAGCAGTTCATTGAGCAATACTCTCAAGATGGTATGAGTAGCTATCAAATCGCTCAATTACTGTTCCCTGATGACGAAGTTAAAAAACTAGGTAGAGAACAAAGAACTGTAGGCAATTATTTGGATGCAGTCAAGAAGAGAAAGCGAGAAGAGAATCGCGCAGAGAGAAATAAATATGATGGACCTAAAAACATAACAGAATGCATTGATAGGGTAAATTTGTATACTGATGCTGGTTTAGTGGAGGGTGAGATGAAGGCTATGGAGCGCAAGTCTATAGAGTCTTTGTTTCGATTTTTGAAGTCTCCAAGATTCACTCAAATTATTAGTAACTACCACAAAGAAGAAGATCAAGATTTATTTGAAGCGGAATTTATTAGAGCTACATGGGATAAGCCTGACTTAAGTGCAGATGAAATTAACTTGTATGTCAATGTTTGTGTTGATTATATAAATTTAAAAAACATTTCTTCTCACATGGAAAAACTTAATAGAATGTTTGACGAAGCTGACGAACAACAAGAGCTAACCGTGAGGCTTTCTGAATTATTGAAGACCAAAAGCGAGGAATATAATCAGTGCGAGAAAAGGCAAGAATCCCTAATACAGAGACTTGCTGGTGACCGAGCTAAAAGAATATCTCAACGTCAAGATCAAAATGCTTCAATATTATCATTGGTTGAGAGTTTTCAAAATGAAGAAGAAAGAAAGTTAATGGTTAAAATGGCTGACATGCAAAAGAAAGCAATCACAGAGGAAGCTAACAATCTTGAGTCAATGAATGAATGGAAATCGAGAATACTAGGTATTACGAAAAGTGATGTTATATGAAATTAAATAGTGATTTATATTGTTATAAAATTAACAAAGTTATTAAAGTTGTTGACGGAGACACTATAGATGTTGAAATTGATTTGGGTTTTGATATCTTAGTAAAGAAAAGGGTTAGATTAAATGCTATCAATGCGCCAGAATCTAGAACACGAGATTTAGAAGAAAAGAAAAGAGGTCTCGCAGCCAAAGCTAGACTAAAGGAATTATGTGAAGAGGGAGACTTGACTTTAAAATCTTGCGGCATAGGTAAATATGGAAGGGTGCTTGGGGAAATATATATTAAAGGAGCTAACATAAGCAACATTTTACTGTCAGAAAATCATGCAGTGCAATACTATGGCGGAAAAAGATAATTATATTTGTAAAGTTTGCAATGAATCTTTCTCTACGGAAAAAGGTTTACATATTCATTTAAAAAAACATCAAATGGATTTAGCTACATACTATACTACATTTTACCCAAGAAAAAATTTACTCACCGGAGATCCTCTGCCATTTAAAAATAAAGAAGATTATTTCAATCATGACTTCTCCACAAGAAAACAGTTAATCAAATGGTGCATGAGTCAGAGTAAAGAATCTGCACAATCATATTCTTTAAAAAAGCTAAAACAAAGAATTGATTTAAAGAAATTAAAATATGGCCCAAATCATCTAGAACTTAAGATTGCGAAACTTCCAGATATAGATGTATACAAATATGCATTTGGTTCATATGGAGCTGCATGTAATGAGTTAGGGATCAAGCCATTATATGGAAAAAAGATCGATCAAGATTTCTTTAAGGATGACAAGCACTTTGAAGATTTAAAAATATTTATAGACACAAGAGAGCAGAAGCCTTTAACATTTAATGTTTCTGAAGATTTAAAGCTTGATTTCGGGGATTACACTGTTGGTGGAGAAGATTATAATTACACATATGTTGATAGAAAATCTGACTCAGATTTTAAAGGAACTCTATCCGGTGGCTTATCTAGATTTAGACGAGAATTGCAAAGAGTGAAAGATTTTGACTCTTATTTGTTTGTGGTGGTGGAAAGTGATTTAAATAGATTGCATAAAAATAATATGTTTGGACCTCATAAATCAAACTTAAAATTTATATATCACAATATGAGATTGTTAACTCACGAATTTGCCGGACACTGTCAATTTGTATTTACTGGCACTCGTGCAAACTCACAATCTGTGATACCAAAAATACTCAAGCTGGGAAAGAAGCTTTGGGAAGTAGATTTACAATACTACATAGATAAAAATGGCTTGGATTGAAGGTAATCAAACTCGTAGGCACAAAGAAGAGGTCAACGAAGAAATATTAAAACTGGAAGGCTTCCTTGAGGAAAATGAGGCCAAGCAAAACCTTTACAAATTTTTAAGGGAAAATATTACATTTACTACGAATTTAGTAGCTGGAGTAGATTTGTTTCCTTTTCAACATATGGCAATTAAAGCTATGTTTGAAACTGATTACTTTATGGGAGTGTGGAGTCGTGGTATGAGTAAATCATTTACTACAGGAGTATATGCATTTCTAGACGCTATATTAAATCAAGGAGTTGAAATTGGTATACTGGCGGCATCATTTAGGCAGTCAAAACAAATTTTTAAAAAAATTGAAGATATAGCAGCCAAGCCAGAAGCTAAAATGTTGGCTAACTGCATAACTAAAAAGTCAAAAAGCAATGACGAATGGTTGATGGAAATTGGTAGAAGTAGAATTCGGGCCTTGCCTTTGGGTGACGGCTCTAAACTTCGTGGTTTTCGCTTTCATAGAATTATTATCGATGAGTTTTTATTGATGCCTGAAAGAATTTATAATGAGGTTATTGTTCCGTTTTTGTCTGTTGTTGAAAATCCCACCCAAAGAGAAGATTTGTATAATCTTGAAACAAAGTTAATTGATCAAGGAAAAATGACGGAAGAAGATAGATATGTGTGGCCAAACAATAAATTAATAATGCTGTCGTCTGCAAGTTATAAATTTGAATATATGTATAAGCTATATACTCAATTTGAGAATTTAATCAACAATCAAACAGATAAAGCAACTCGATGCATTATGCAGTTTTCTTATGATTGTGCACCAAAACAATTGTACGATCAAAATTTAATTACTCAAGCTAAAGCTACAATGAGTCAGTCTCAGTTTGAGAGAGAGTTTGGAGCTTTGTTTACAGATGACAGCTCTGGATATTTCAAGACATCCAGAATGGCTGCCTGCACAGTACCAGACGGAGAAGATCCGCATGTAGAGATAAAGGGTATGCCTGAGGATGAATATATACTTGCTTTTGACCCCTCTTGGTCAGAGAGTGAAAGTAGTGACGACTTTGCTATGCAGGTTTTGAAATATCACAAACATAAAGGTACCTCAACATTAGTTCATTCTTATGCTATGTCAGGCACTCCACTAAGAGAGCACATTTTTTATTTCTATTATCTAATTAAAAACTTTAATATTATTGCAATAGTGGGAGACTATAATGGAGGAGTTCAATTTATTAATGCCGTCAATGAAAGTGAATTATTTAAATCAAATAACATTAAAATTAAAACAATTGATGGAGAGTTTGATAAGATGGATGTGTATAAAGAAGAATTAAGGACGGCTAAAAGTCAATACAATAAAAAAGATTATAGATATCTGATATTACGCAAACCCACATCAGATTGGATTCGTAGGGCTAACGAATTATTGCAAGCTAACTTTGATCACAAGCGCATATGGTTTGGTTCTAGGGCAATAGACGAATCATACAATAAACAGAGAGCTAAAAAAATTCCAATTGACAAGTTAAAGTTTTTGAGATTATCAGATGAAGAACAAAAACAAACTGGTGCAGCAAAAATGATAGACTTTATAGAGCATCAGTATGATATGATTAATATGACAAAGAATCAATGTGCTTTAATTCAAATTACAACCTCACCTCAGGGAACGCAAACATTTGGTTTGCCGGTAGAATTGCGTCGGCAAACGGGACCAGATAAAGCCAGGAAAGACTCATATTCCGCATTGGTTCTGGGGAGTTGGATGGTAAAAATATTTTATGACATGAATAACACCAAAGCTCAAGAGGTCAATTCAACATTTACGCCAATGTTTCTATAAGTTAACTTTTAACTTTTGTAGACTTTTACTTTAACTTTGTGTATTATAATTTGTGAAAGAAAAAAGAAAATATACAAAACGGTCTGATTACTGGGATCAATTCAATAAACAAGATAAGCCAATTGAGGACATTTTAAAAGCAAATCAATTTATTGATACATTGCCTGAAACCGCAGGAGAAAGTTTTTATGTTCAAAGTTCTCAAGCTAATCATAGGCAATCTAGGTCCAATCCTACCGCAGGAAGGAGTAGTAGCACATACCGTGGTCCAAAAGCTCATAAATATACAAATATTAGGGAAGGTATACTACCATACGATTATGGTGCAGACGGCATTAATGTGAGGGATGCTATTGAATTATGTCAAAAAGCTTATGCCAATATTGCAATATTTAGAAATGCCGTGGATATCATGGCAGAATTTTCAAATTCACCCATTTATCTAGAGGGAGAAAACGAAAGGTCTAAGAAATTTATCGAGGGTTGGCTTAAAAAAATTAATATTTGGAATATTAAAGATCAGTATTTCAGAGAGTATTACAGATCAGGAAATATCTTTTTATACAGAATAGATGGTAAATTCAATAATGAAGATCTTTTGAAATTAAATTATGTATATGCTTCACAAACATTAAAGTCTGGAGAAATTCCAGTCAAGTATATACTCTTAAATCCATATGACGTAGTCGCAGATAAAGCTACAGCGTTTGAAAGTGGAGTTTATAAAAAAATATTATCAGACTATGAATTAGAGAAATTAAGAGATCCTAAAACAGAAGAAGATAAAAAAGTTTTTGATTCGCTTGATCCTAAAACCAAAAAACAAATCAAAGAAGGTTCTTTTAATCGTGATGGATTGAAAATAGAGTTGGATCCGGAGAAGTTAATATATTCATTTTATAAAAAACAGGACTATGAACCTTTTGCTATTCCTTTTGGATTTCCTGTACTTGATGATATCAATTGGAAATTAGAACTAAAAAAAATAGATCAATCAATATGTAGAACTGTAGAAAACGTAATACTATTGATTACAATGGGTAACGAGCCCGACAAAGGCGGAATCAATCCACACAACTTGAAAGCTATGCAAGATCTATTCAAGAACGAAAGTGTTGGTCGGGCACTTATTGCAGATTATACCACCAAGGCTCAGTTTGTTATTCCCGATTTAAATAAAGTTTTAGGTTCAGAAAAATATAGAATTGTCAACGAAGATATTAAAGAGGGTCTACAGAATGTAATTGTTGGTGATGAAAAATTTAAAAACACTCAAGTTAAAGCAGAAATATTTTTAGAAAGATTAAAAGAGTCGCGAAACTCATTTCTTCATGATTTTCTTCAACCTCAAATCAAAGAAGTGTGCAGAAACATGGGTTTAAAATCTTATCCTACTGCCCGGTTCGAAGAGATTGACATTAAGGATGAAGTTCAATTTCAAAGAGTCATTACTCGACTGCTAGAAATTGGCATACTGACTCCAGAGCAAGGCATTAAATCTATGCAGACTGGTTTGTATCCCAATCCAAGAGAACTATCTCAAGAACAAGAAGATTACATTGAACAGAGAGAGAAAGGATATTACAATCCTTTGGTCGGAGGTATCCCTATGATCGAAAGCGTTCAATCAGAAAAAGACCGAGAAATTTCCGAAGAACAATTAGAGATTCAACGTGAAGGTATGGAAAACCAAAAAGAAGCCGTACAACAAAAAAGCAAAGAAACTCAAAATCAAACAAACAAATCCCCAGGTCGTCCACACGGCACCAGTCAAATTCCATTGCAAGCCACAAAAACATATGGCAAGGACAACATCAAGGAAACTATATACCAAATTGAAAATTTTGAATCTTATGCTTGTGAGAAATTTAAAGAAAATAAAAATTTAAAAGATATCAATGAATCACAAAAAAATCTTGTTTCCAAATTGTGTGAATCTGTTGTATGTTCAAAACAAAAAAATCAATGGAAAAGAACTTTCAATGCATGCATAAAGGATTTAAATAAAATAGAACAATTATCTGTTTTACCTGAAATCCTAAACATCGGAGCAGAGCATGAATTGACGGACTATCCATCTGCTATACTATATCATAGCCAAAACATTAAAAAATAGTGTACAATAGTATATGAGTCAAAAATTTAAATACACTACAAAGTTTTCAAATGTAATTTTAGCATCTGGAGAAATTGACTCGCCAGACTTAAATATTAGTAAAGCATCGTTAGAATCTTTAAAACAAATTATACCCACTGATGTTGATTTAGAGAAAAATATGGATTTGCTGGCAATTGCATATAATGCAGCTGTTGTAAATGCATTCAATAAAAACGGAGACGGTATAGATTCTAAATCTGCAGTTCGTATACTTGATCAATTTAAACACAAACCAACAAACATTGAACATCAAAAACAAAAAGTAGTTGGACATATAGTATCTGCAGGATTTTCGAGTTTCATGGATAACGAATTATTGTCTGCAGAAGATGTTGAAAATATGAACGAGCCTTTCAATATTGCCTTAGCTTCTTTGGTGTACAAAACAGTTAACCCGCAATTCGCAAGCTTGGTAGAACAATCGGTAGATCCTGAGAGTGAATTTTATCATCAAGTTTCAGCTAGTTGGGAAATTGGATTCAATGATTTTGTATTAGCGGTTGGTAGCAACGATTTAAAAGATGCCGAAATCATCAATGATGAAAATATGATTGATGAATTGAAAGGTAATTTAAAAGCTTTGGGAGGAGAGGGAAAAATGAAAGATGGCTCTCCAATTCATCGACTCATTGTTGGAGAAATTTTTCCGCTTGGTATTGGTTTTACATCAAATCCAGCAGCAAATGTAAAAGGTTTAACTTCAAGCTTAGAAGAGAAAAAAGTCATAAATGAGGACAAAAATGAAAAAAATATTTCACAAAACATCAATTCTGATGTAAATAACAAAAAAAGTATTATTATGGACAATAACGAAATTTTAAATAATTTAGTGTCAGCTCTTGAAGAAAAAGTGTCTGAAAAGAAGTTTTCTAAAGAAGCGGTGGCTACTGTATCTAAAATTATTAACGACGCTATTCTTGAGCGCAACGAATCTTTCGTTCAAGAAAAAGAGCAACTGGAAACTGAAAAAGCTGAACTAGCTAAAGCTGCTGAAGAAAATGCAGCTGCCATGAAGAAGCTTCAGGAAGAACTCTCCTCTGCTACAGATCGCGTTACTGAATTAGAGCAGCAGCAAAAACAACAAGAGGCAGTTGCTCGTTTTGACGCGCGGATGTCCGTAATCGAAGATGCCTACGAGCTCGACGAAGATAGTCGTAAGGTAGTGGCTCATGAATTGAAAGATCTTGACTCTTCTGATGAAGCGTTTGCAAACTTTCAAGAAAAGCTACAAGTTGTACTCAAGCATCAAAACAAAGAATTTATTGCTAAACAAGAAGAAGAGTTCAATGCTAAGCTTGCTGAAGCTGTTGAAAAACGTTTAGCCGAATTAAAAGAAGGCAACTCTTCCGAGGAAGAAGTTGTAGAAGAAGCTATGGACAAAGTTGAAGCAGAAGAAGAGGTTGTTGCCAACAACAATGCAGAATCTTCTGAAGAAGACCTTACTCTCAAGCAAAAATTTGAAAAAGCTTTTTCTGAAGACAATTTAACCATTAACTACTAAAATAAAGGAATAAAATAATATGGCTATTAGACTATTACCATTTCGTGATTACGACGAGCATGATGTCGTAAATCTTTTCAGAAGTAACGCAACTCTCGATCAATGCATTCAGTTGCACGAGCCAGACAAACGCTCAACACCACAAGGTGATGCTGGAGTATTTGTTAAAGTTGACAGCGGAGAACTTAATACTCATGAAAGTGATTGGGATCCAATTGATGTTGAATCCAGCGCAAGTTCATTGCTTGGCAAGACTGATTATCCCCATGTTGCTAGAAATAATTATCCTCAAGCTGCTTTGAGTTATGCACCAGTAACAGCATCTGGAGATGCATGTATTGGAGTTACTCTTCGTCAAACTGTTGCTCGTGATGAGCTTGGAGAAAACTTGCTTTACAATCCAGTCAAAAAAGATGAACTCTACGGCGTTCTTCCAGGCGAAGCGGTACCTGTCGCATCGAAAGGTATGTTTACTTTTACTGACACCGCTATTGTTGGAACTATTAATGTAGGCGACTCTCTTGTTCCTCACTCAGAAGGAAGAGCTAGTGGAATTAACTCTGCTGTTGTTAATAGTGAGTGCAATAAAATTGGTACTGTTTTAGCTAAAGGACACAGAGAAGACATTAAAAATTGGCACGGAGGCACCAATGTATTTGGTACATCCGGACTGATGGAAAGTGGTAACTATTACGTTGTTAAATTGAATTGTGCATAATTTTTAATAAAGAAAGGTAAAATTTAAAATGAAAATTACATTAAAAAGAACACCCGAACAAATTGAGCTTGTAAAAGCTATGGCATCCAAGAATCGTGATGTTGCATACGAAGCTCAAGTTGCACTTGCCGAATTCATTGGACCTGTACTTCAAAAAGTTGTTAACCAAGCACCTACACTTAGTAACTTGTTTAGCAATTTCGCTTTTAGCGCTGATGAAAGTCCAAGCATTCCTATGGATCTTTACTATGACATCACAGACGAAGATTACGTCACTGTCTGGAGCCAATCAGTACCTGGAGGTCTTCCAACCAATACAGTAACTCCTATCGGTGGTGAAATGAAGTTCACAACCTATCGTCTTGATAGTGCTGTTGACTTTGATAAGCGTTATGCTCAACGCTCCCGCATGGATGTTATTAGTAAGTCTTTTACTCGTGTTGCTCAAGAAGTTATGCTCAAACAAGAGCGCAATGCTGCTAATTTGGTACTTGGTGCTCTCTCTGAAGCAAACACAAAAGGCAAAGATCATATTATCAAAGCTACCAACCAGGGAACTTCAACTACTCATGGTCGCTTGATTCTTGATGATTTTAATAAGCTTCTTACACTCGGCAAGCGTATCAATACATCCTGGACTGGTGGTACACCTGACAGTGGTATTGGAGGCCGTGGAGTAACCGATCTCATTGTTTCTCCTGAAATCGTACAAGGTCTTCGTGAAATGGCTTATAACCCAATTAATACTCGCACTAATGTTGTAGGCACTCCTACCGATTATGCTGGTGCAAATATTGCTGCTACCGACAGCATGCGTGAATCGATCTACGCCAATGCTGGAATTCCTGAATTCTATGGTATTAACATCATGGAACTTCAAGAAATGGGTAAAGGTCAACGCTTCAATAAATTGTTTGATGCTTATAGTAACAATGGCACAGACACTGCTAAATCATTTGTGGAAGCCAGCCACGAAATTGTTATTGGTCTTGACAAGCGTGTTGAGTCTATGCTTCGTGCAGTTGCTACCGATTCTGAAACTGGTTCTGAATTCTCTCTCGTTGCTGACGATCAATACAGTGTTCGTCAATCCAAGATTGGATACTATGGATCTATTGAAGAAGGACGTATCATTCTTGACAACAGAGCCCTGTTTGGAATTATAGTGTAAGATATTATTTATAATATTCTTTATCAAAAAATCCACCATTCGGTGGATTTTTTGTTTACAAATGTTATTATTATGTGTATAGAAAAATAAAACAAGGTTAATATTATGGCTACAAACAAAAGAAAAACAACAAAAAAGAAACCAACTCAGTATGCGAATGGTAAAGTTGAAGACAATAGAAAAGACATTGCAAAAACTGTAGAGGAATTAATGAGTGTAAAGAGCAGAGATCCATTTCATGTAAGTAGTGGAGAAAGTTTTGAAAATGCTGTGACTAGCATGAGTTTATCGCAACTACAAGAAATTGCAGTAAATGCTGGAGTATTTCCATCTGGAACAAAGGCTACACTAAAAAATAAATTACTTAAAGAATACGAACATCGCAACAATGGAAGATATGGAGCTGCTACAAGCTCTAAAACTATCGTTGATCCAAAATCAAAACAAGCGGAAGACATACTCCGCATCATCAACGAATAATGAATCAACTTGGCGAGCTTGCTTACCATATTTGGGATGTTGAGTTTGGAGATCATTCTTCTAGTTTGGAGAGAGAAAGGCAAGTATTCTTGATATCTGGATATCTGGATGTGAATCTAGGTCAATTAAATACTCTGATTAATACTGATTTTCATTTAAATAAAGAAACAGACAAAGTAGAACCTCCGCTACACACTGAAGAAAAAGCAATTTTTACTCAGCTTTATCTGAAAGATTTTATGAACAAGCAAGCTCGCAATCTATTAAGGAATGCAGCTGCCACAGCGGGTCAAGCATCTACCGCAGATAATGCTAGCACTGAAAACATAAAAGTAACCTCTGACGGAGTAACAGACTGGATAGAATTGAGAGAAGGAGATACAATGATCAAACGAGCTATTGCGACAACTACAGAGACCGCAAGAACGCAAACGAGTTCTGCTCAAATTTTTCAAAAATCCGCAGCTGAAGCAAATCAACTCTTAAAAGAGCTTGTGCACTCTTACAATATGTATGGTTCCAGGCCCGTACAGGTCGCAGGAGGAGTTTCTTCGGTTTCTGAAAGAGAAGACTCAGGCGAAGAATAAGAAAGCTTTCTATGCCCTCTCAAAATCTTGAACATCCGTGATCTTTAAATGTTCAAAAATTTGGCTGGTATAAGCAAGGGCTTCTACCCTCTTTCCGAATGAATGCACTTTCACGCAGTGAACACCATTGTAAGTTCCAAGTTCTTTATATTCGAATGTTTTAGCTAGCTCTAATTGATCTCCTATTGATTGCATCACAAGATCTTCGCCATTGATGGTACCATCCTTATTCCACTGTAGTCCTGGCTTCAGGCAAGCTGGATCATTGTCGAATCCATCTTGATCAGACAAGTCATTATAAATATACAGACAATCAATATTATTGTTATTAAATTTATCTCTAATTAAATCCATTGTGTTCGATAGTTTGTATATATCATAACCTGTAGGATTTTGATCGAGTTGTGTGGGGTGATCAGATCGAGACCAGTACCACCTATATTTTGTGCGCACAAAAAGTAGTTTTCTATTGTTTGCTTTGATTAAATCCATTAAACGCTTGCATCTACGTTCAAAAGTTTGCTTGGTTAATTCAAAGTCAAATCCAGTATCGTTTCCATTTTCATCAGTTCCATTATATACATGAACAAACTCTACTCCACTGTCAGGATAAAAATTCTGAAACTCACTATCAAATAGTTTTTCTAATAGATTGATATCAGTGATCTGCCAATCAAATGGAAAAGAAGATTTTCTGGTATATCCATCTGACGAAGCAGTACAGCATCGATGACCAAGACTAATTAAATAATCGTATTCTTTTGAAAAGACCGAATATTGATCAGATAACTTTTTTATTTTTACCACACATCATTATAGCAAAATGAAGTTAAATTTCAACAAAAAAAAAGCCCCCTTTCGGGGGCTAATTCATTGTGATTTGATTACGATAAATTAAACTGATGCCAATACATTGATTGTGTAATTAGCGCTAGGCACATCATCAGCAAATACAAAAAATGCACTTCCGCTTGTGGGAGTACCACTCAATTGAACGCCTAAAATAGGATCATTTGCATCGCTACTAGTAAGTGTAGCAACAACTGTTGGATTTGTTCCGTCTGGAAAAAGGGGAGTATACTCAATTTCTTGAAATGAAACTCCTTGAGTGATAGCTTCACTTTTCACTCTTACGTTTTCTGCGTCTATGTCTGCTGCTAAACTTGCGATGCTTGTATCATAGCCAGTCTTACTAAACACTACTTCATCGGACTGATTCAAAAATTGAAAGTTGCCGTCGGTAAGTGCGTTAATTCTAATGTTTTTCCCGTTAAGGGACAATACTTCGGTTGCGAATACTTTTGCCATATTATATATTACATTTAAGGGTTAAATTTGTGAAATATTTTTTTAAAAAAATTAGCTAGGCCTATTGGTTTTATAGGTGTGTGAGCTTGGAAGCAAACCAGCCACACCCCATTTGTGAGCTAGGTAACCTTCTATTTTTTCGTGATTCGATGAACCTCGATACATCATAAAATCTCCATATAATGACTTACTGGGTTGAGAATTTAATTCATTAGCCCCTATATGAAGATCAGTAACATCGCTTCTAACGGTTGTGAATGAGTCATCAATTGAAGCACCATTTATCCAAATAGATGATGTATCTGCTAGTTTTATAGTAATCAAGAAAATGTCATCAACATTGGTTATGGGCATATTGGTAAGATTAGCACTATTTCTAAATTGAAGTTGTTTAGTGTTGTTAGCAGTGCGGAAGTATAATCTATCTGTTCCCGTAGTGTCGCTAAGATGAAAGTGAAATTGATAATCTGTAGATTTCACTTGCGTCAATAAACTCAAATACAACGGTGAGCTATCTGAAAAGGCAAGAGCATTTTCTATTGGATTATGTAAATTATTGCTATCAAATTTGACTGCTCCTACATTATTTATAGTGCTTGTATTTGCAGTAGGTCCAGTTGCGCTAGGAAAATCATCGGTTGGCACAGTAAGATCTAGACCTTTAGTACTTTTGTCGTCTACTTGAGATACAATATTGGATGAATGTGTGATTGTACTAGAATCACTAAAATCATACCACATTTCTAGCGCAGGGTCACCTTCATCATCAGTGCTGCTTGCAGGAGTCCATAATGATTGAGAGCGAACACCTTTGATCAACAAGTTAATTTTATAATCAGTACTAGGTAGATCATCTGATAATGCAAATTTTGCATTGCTTGCTGTAACCTCTAATAACTGAGAATCTATCACTGGATCATTTGCAGCACTGCTCGACATCAAACCAACTACACTGGGTTGAGCGGTAAAGTTGGATGTGTTGAATAAAACTTCTTTTGTAGATGCTGCAGCATCAATAGATTCACTTTTTACAATAACATCCTTCTCGTAAATGTCATTACTCAAACTAGTTATTGACTCATCATAACCAGTTTTACTAAATACTAAATTGCTGTTACTGTCCAAAAAATCAAATTCACCGTCGCCGGTAGCTTGAATTTGTATATTCTTGTCATTAACATACAATACTTCGGTATCGAATACTTTTGCCATGTAATTCTTTACACGCGAAAAGCAGATATATTAGAAATAAATTCAGGATTTTGTTGAAAGAATAAAGGATGTGAGTGGAAAAAATTAAATTCATTTGAAAAATCACATAAAAAATGATCAACTGGTACGGAATAATCAAAATTATTATATTTTTGCAAAACAGTATGAGCAAACTTTTTACTGATTATATAAGCTTCTGTGGTCATATGCCAATAATTTGTACCATCTTTAAAGAAATTATTTGGGCGAATAGTACGATAAAAATTATCGTGTTTTTGTAAGACTTTGTGATAATGTTGTAAGTTCCTCTCTAGACAACCGCCGAGATAAATCAAATCAAAATCATCTGGAATATAGTGGCAGTAATGATCATTCCATAGTTTAGTGAAATTATGTTGAGGTATAACATCATCTTCCAGTATAAAATAACTGTCAGAATTTTTGTCTACAGATAAACGTTTCCATAGCGATGCATGACTCTCAAAACAAGCATACTCTTGGGGCGAGATAAAATTACTTGTATTAAATTTTGGTGGAATTATTGCACTAAATCTTTCAACCTCAAAATCAATATATCTATTTATATAATATAATCTATCAACATTAGAATCTAAATTAATATAAAAACACTTAGATATATTATTTAATTTCATGCAAGCAGCTGTTTGTATTGTTTTCGCACAGAAGGATTATCGGTAGAAAACTTATACAAAGTGTCTTGATGTTTTTTAGATAAAGCTTGACTTAAGCTTGATTGCTCGTGCATCTCTAAAGCTAATTTCAATTTCTTTGCACCCTCTTGAGTATCGTAATCAGGGTAATAAAATCCACAATCTTTTATATATTCCGAATTATGAACCAACGGTATACCCAAATATAATGCTTCTAAATATATATAATTTAAACCATTCATTAATTGATGAGACAATATAATACTGCATTCTTTAGCAAGAATATCATGCACATTCTTTCTATCTAGAAATATAATTTTATTATTTTGTTGTAAATTTAAATTCCACATCCAGCATTGGAAGTGTTTTTTTGATCTAAAGTTTTTGCTACAATATACATGCAATCTATCAAAAGAATTGGAATCTTGATTGAATAGTTCTTGTGCAATTAAAATAGGGATAAGACAACTCTTAGAAATACTAATGTTCGGTTCAAGTACAGCAATGTTGTTTGGCTTACTTGAATCATGCATACAATTATCTTTATTTATGTCAATATATTTTGAGCTCCATATATATGGAATAATATATACTTTTTGTGTATTGTATAAACTCTTATAGTAAGGTATGGATTTTTCGTAATGTGGAGATACCCAAACTTCGTCAACTTTATGATTAATATATCTCATATTATCAGCAGTACATTGTTCGATATCTGCAAACATTCTATTGCCATACTGAACATGCACATTGACTAATTTATTATTTTTGGATTTGATGATGTCAATAGATTTATTACGCAAAAAAAATGATGCCTGTAATACATAGTCAAATTTATAATCACCAACTTCATCTTCTTCCATAACGATAACGTTAGATGGTTGAATTACACATTCATTTAAATTGTGATTTACGACAACAAACACAGAGTAACCCATATCTGTCAACATATCACATAAAAATATTATGTTTTGTTGTAGACCATTAGAGTGCAATTCATAATTTAAAGATCCTGTGATTAAAACATTCATTCATAATCAGGGTTGATATCTTTTTGGTGCCTGTTTTTCATTTCTTCGTATATTAACTGCATATCTTCAGCACTAAACTTGACTCCCTGAGATTCAAAAACTTGTTTCGATTTAGAGTTCTCTTCAAAAAACTTATCTAGTAAAGCGAGTGGATCGAGATCGAGTCCAGAATCTTTAAGCTCTTTAATTAATTCACTAGAACTTTTTTCACTCTGTTGTTTATATATCTTCATCATTTCTGGGTCATCCTTGAATAACGATTCTCCAAAATTAGATTTAAAAGTTTCCATCATTTCTTTGTCTTGAATATTATCATCTTTTTCTATCGCAAGCAAAGTCTTTTGAATGAAGTCTAAACTATCGCTTTTTTCGGAGCTCGACTTATCTTTAATATTCATTTGCTCTCTTACTTCTTTGGACTGCTTTATTAGTTCGTTTATATTGAAATCGTTAATATTCATATTGTATTTATTTAAGTGATAAAACCATTATACTCTTTTTGCATGAAAATGTCAAGATAGTAACCAGTGTTGGGTATATCATCAGAAAAAATAATGTTAGCACTACCACTAGATGGTAGTCCTGCAGTTTGCGAAATTATAATATTACTGCTCGCATTTGGGGCGATAACATTATGAAATAAAGTAGGAGAGTGAGAAAAGTTTAAGGAGCTATACGACAAACTTATAGAGTCTACTCCCGAAGGTATAATTTCCCTATATGAATATACGGTGTTTGAATTTATTTCAGCGACACTAGTTGAAATTTCATTAATTTCTTGTAAGACCAAACTGTGCAACCGATCAACTCTTAGTGATGTAAAATATTCAGATGGCTCAAAATCTCCATAACCATTAAAAGGGACAGCTTTAAACCACCTATAGTTACCACTAGAATACGCGCCAGTATTGTATTGATCTTCATACTCATAAACGTTATTGGTAACGCTATTATAATTATACTCCCTGTATACTGGGCCAGTAGATAAAGTTTCATGACTATAATTTAAATAATCATCAAAAGACAAAGAGGGTAAGGCCTGGGGTGTAATAGTTCCTTCAATTAATCGGCTAGCTTCTTTGGTGTAAAGTTTCACACCGTTAGTGACATTGTTGGTATATAAATAAAAATTATAATCTAATAATTTAATTTTAGGCAAACCGTTTTGAGAGAAAAATACACTGGGATTCTGAGCTTTACCAGACAAAGTAACACTATCAAAAAGATAATTATTGTTTTGGTGTCTGAGTTCAAATTTCCCATACGCATTGGTTTCATCGGTAGTTACATTATCAAATACTTGATAAAAAGAAGAATCTCCTTGACCAGAAAAATATATACCTAAATTACTATGATTGGGAAAATTATTGGTAGGGCTATAAACTGTTTCTCCGCTAACGTAATTGAATTTTAATTTTGGAGATAATGAAGGAGGTCTAAATTTTAATATTCCAGAGGCAGAATCTTCTCTGGATAAGGTGTCTGCGTGTAA
>Ga0213864_10000420_pt1 | contig 19082 bp, 14 predicted proteins | sample PICome_5_FD_160078 | JGI IMG/M metagenome (GOLD analysis project Ga0213864, IMG submission 160078) | Coastal seawater microbial communities near Pivers Island, North Carolina, United States - PICO247 | ecosystem: Environmental > Aquatic > Marine > Coastal | place: USA: North Carolina... | reverse complement strand
TTTGCTAAGGCCTTCAACCAGCATCAGTAAGTGTACCACCATCACATGTTGCTGGCCACTGCCCATTGGTGAAGTAGCCTTGTTTTTCCTGCAGGTATCTTTCTCTTTCTGTAGGCATGCCCCTGTCTTCCATCAGTTTTCTTTCCCATAGAAACGGCAATTCCGTTTTTTACCATCCATCGCTAGGAAGAAGGCATCCCCCAGAACTTGCCTTCGTTCCCAGCCGTCTGGGAAGGATTTCACGCCACCATCCATATCTTTGCCACTCTTTGCAACGCGTTAGAAATCCCACCAATACGTCGTCACCGCGCCGATACGCTCAATCACCAACCCCCCCATCTTGCATGAATTGTCGCCCGACTGAAGTCATTCCCACCCCCCACACAATCGGCTAGTAAATCCACCAGGAGATTGTCACTGCCGAAAATCATCTCAAGCAGAATACTTCCCAAATGTAGGATTTTCCCTCTTGCTTCTCCAGTCACCCCCCGAACTCATGTTACCGTCAGAAGATACTTGCACCAACACCAAAACCATCTCATTCTACTTCGCCACTCTGTTTCTTCAATCTGCTGGTCCAAAAAAACAAAACATAAAACATGGACAACAACAATGAAACTCACAGGAAGATGGGATCCATCGCCCACGACCCCAAGTAAAACAATGATATAACAAATGTGATCGCTCGCAGAACGTTGCATGCAACAGAGCTTCGTCAAAACTTGTTTGATGGTTCACACCGCTGCACATATTCTTATCACCGCAGCATCAGATTCCCCCTACCATCCAGCCACTCGCCACATATGTATATTGGTGACATCTTTCACATTTCGCGACACATATGTTTTAATGGACGAGGGGGGATCCGCTGAGCTAAAATGATCCACTCTTGTGTCGAAGCAATAAACAAGAAAAGAAAAGAAAAGTAACATAGGAACGAAATGACATACACCCAATAGACAAAAACCAACAATATTATTACGGCAGTTGTACTACACAATACACACCATCGTCTCTATCCCATCGTCTCTATCTCAGCCATCTATAAGAAATCTGGGAAGTTTACGGACAACATCATAATGATCTCCCCAATTGCATTCTCTTGCATGCTTATCTTCCTTCCTGTAATATGCTTTATGAACTGTTTGGAGATATCTCACCAGGCATCTCCCACAGTTCTCATCATCAAAAGGTTTAAACTCTTTCACCAATACATTTGTACCTCTTGGATACCAATCTCCATCGGCCACATAATATATCTTAATGTTACCACCAAAAGGTAACTCGCCTCGCTCTTTGGTTTTGAGTAGACGAATTTTCTTTTTATCCTCCTCAAGGTCAAAGTTGCAAGCCCAAAATTTATCAAAGTCATCCTCACCTTCATCAACATTTTCCATCGTACTATCCTCCCCAGCCCCCGTCATGTTTTCATTTGCCTGCGACTCAACATTATCATCATTTTCGAACTCTTTTCCATCATCTTCCGCAAACAATTGAGTCGAAACATTTCTCGCATCTTCATTAAACCGCCTCTTAGAGGATGACTTCTTTGCCGACGACATCCCTCGAACAAGGTTTGCATAGTCGTCCATGTCTTTCGACCACCATTCATCCTGGCCAGCATCAATATTATCGCCACCTGCAACCTTGACTTCATTGTCACATCCCTCTTGATTGGAACCCCCTTTGTGAGCATAAATACTAGCAGTTTTGTGGTTCCTCATGTTATCTTCTAACTCCTTCTTCTGTTCCTCATTTTCAGACTCATTCAATTCTTCATCCCGCCGAGCAGCACTTGCGACCTCGTTACCTCTAAGATTAGCCATGTCTACTGACATATTTCCTTCGTCTGCATTACAGCTGGACTGACTAGAGGCAATGGAGTTATCACTACGTTAAGGCTGTCGATTGAGATTTTCATCAATTCGCGGAGTTAACGACAGATGAAATCTAGCTACTGTCTTCGTCAATCTCTACTCAGAATGATATTCACGATGGGGCGCAGGATTAACTTGTAGAATACGACTTATCCCCATCCACACATGTTTTATTTCCTTGCCCCCAAATTGAGAGATCTCATTCCATGGATTGGGCGATTTTGTTGAATTTGTGGATCTTGACTTCCCTGATGGCGGCGTGGAACTTCCGCAAGCAGGGGGAATCATTTGATACTAATTCCTAAAAACAAAATCGTGTGAAAAGATTCTTCAACCCCAATCGTCAACTATCAGAACGCCTTTTAAAGCCATCCAATGTTGATCGCATATCAATCCTCCCCACTCACCATAAACATCAACGATACCCTCCAAAGAAATCTACCCCCCGCTCAAGATGGGGTCAACTTATATCCGAGAGACGGCAGAAGACTCTGAATGTAACACCTCACCTACGATAGCTGCCGCCCAAACACGAGCCTCAGCGGGGCATGCGGCATCGCTGGCCCAGACTTCGGCTATTAAGGCAGCAAATTCAAAACCGGGTGTTGGTATATTATCCTCAAAAAAAGCCGGACCTTCCACTTCAATGCCTGATACATCGCAAGATGAAGTTGAACGAACCGTAACAAGCAACAAAACAAGCACCACAGCGACTGGTCAGTGTACAGGTTGGGATCATGTGATGGTTTCGACAGACGACCTGGCCAAGCAAACTGGTGTTGGATTAAACCTGACAATTGGGGCAACACAATCCTTGTGGTACGACCTTAAGAATGATGTTGATCATGCCATTGAAGCAGGAGATCGCCTCGTTAGTGAAGTGTCCCAAATCACCGAGAGCCTGAAAGGAGCCACTGAGGATATATACCAGTTCAATGAAAATGCCCAGAAATTAATTGATCACCTAAAGAAAGTGATGACACGAGATAGAACGAACGCCGGGAAGATAAATGTTGGCGGGGTAGAAGTGACACTGACATCTAACATGAGAAGAAAACTCGCGGATCATTCCATGTTCAAATTCCTCAAAATGAGAGGATTGGACGAAGACCTGTCTGGTGAACCGTTTGTTGATGTTGATCCAAACAGTTTACTCAGAATGATAGGCAGTGGAATTGACTCTACGACCATGGACTCTACCGACTCCTCGTCCCACAAAAGCAAGAAGCGCAGGGTAGAAGATTCTTCATTGAAAGATACCTGGGAAGAACAATTCAACGTTATGTTCAAAAATCGCTGTCGGCCAGATGCCCTCAATGCTCCGTTCACCCTCCGAAACCACAAATTTATCAATAAAAACTTACACGCCCAGATTAATGAACATCTCCCAAATCATCTTCGATCCAGCTACCCCACCCTCATTGCTTCCAGTGAACACACCCGGGATTATAAAGATTTCTTCCGATATGTGTCTGGGGAAGAACACACTGTTCTCTTTGTCAAGGCAGGGGACGGAAACTTTGTTGTGTACATTGATGCAAGTATACCACCGATTGATCGTGACTGTTTGGAATGGGAATCTGTGATGAAAAGAAGCGAACCCTCAAAGAAGTCGTTCGTTTTATTCGCTCCAAACGATCCGGCAAAAGCGGAACTCGGATCAGCAGTGTATGACGTGTACAAATATCATCCTAATCCAGACATCCCTTCAATATATAAGCGAAGCATTAGTCACCCAACCATCATAGATGACGTTGTGGTGGCCATTCGACTCGCCGGTTGTTTCTTCGGGTTTCACCTTGGCATAGATCCGAATTTTCAGCCAAAGTTAGTATTTTATCCCAATGCAAAGGACAACCCATTCACCTGCGAGAAACCCCGATACCAACCGCCCAATGGTATGAAGGAGTGCGATATATATGATTGGGAGATGTACTCCCTCGATAATACCCCTCGCCAAACCGAATGCAGCAGCAATGAATATAGTACTCAGGCAGAAGCAAGGAATGCGGCCCTTGAATTCCTCTACAATGGCCTGGACGTTTTACCAGTCAGCTGGCGTAGAAATTATGATGATTTTGTGGACAAATCTCAACTTAATTTGCTCAAGACTAACCTGAACAAGGGCAAGGGTAACAGCGGCCCACGCAACACGTTCAAGAAAGCATTCCAAACAATACAGCGGTTTCATTCTGATGCAGCTGAAGGGGTTGGGCGCGTGTTGTGCAATTTGACCGCACAAGAACTTGGGTTTTGCCATCAGCCCCAATCAAAGCCAATTATAGTGAAAGTGGGAATGAGATCTTTCATGACCCGTATCGACACTCTGCTGGTTTATCATCGATCACTTCTTTCTACAGCTCTGCACGACATCTGTGCAGTCTCTAAACTGTCGGACGAAGATTTTATATCCGCATCAGAGAACAGACTCGTTACGGTGGAGGGACCTGATAAAACCCCGCAAATGTTGTTGGATGAAGTTACGACTAACCAACAATTTGTACATCTTGTTGAGAAGCTCTCGGATGGGTGCCTAAACCTCCTGAAAAAACACTATGCTAGCATATTCACAACTGATATCGTATCGTGTAAGAAGCCGGAAGCTCGTCTTATTGTAGTGTTGACGAAGGCCTCTGATCACATGTCATCTGTCGAAGAAAGGAATTCAATCCTAGAGTCAATGTGGACAGATGTCGAGACCATCTCACAAATCCTCAAGAAATTGAATATGATCGCCCTGAATTATTCAATCGATTTAACTGATATGGGCATTACCCCAGAGGCATTCAACACAGTGCTCAATCACATGCGCCTCATCCGACTTCACAAGTGTGGGATTGGTCCTCGTCCCAACGTGCTGAATATGTTGCACCCGGACTGGAACGACGATGTCTGCAAAGTCTTGAGCGTTCTTTCAATTCACCCTGGTTTGTTCTGATGAGTACAAAACGGGGACTTTGTTGACACAGGTTCGACTGACGACAAGTGGGATGGCTGTAGTTGCATATTAAATGGTCAGTGAACTATATTTCAATGAAACACCCTAATCATCATTTTACTTAACGATAATTATTGTCACCCTCAACATACATCATAACACCCAATGCCACAACAAGCCACCCCCCCCCACTCCCACCATTGAGCTTGCCGAGGGATGGCTGTACATGCATGTAAACCGCTTCCATATCTACCTAAGTGAAATATCCCCCTTTTCATACAAATATTCATGATCATTAATTCAATCTCCTGTATTGCTCCAAGTATCCATATCATCTAGTGTGTGAGAAGTTCCGTACTTAATCAATCTCAGCACCTAGCGCATCAAAATGATAGGTTGCTGAGTTGGCCAGCTGGTGAGTGCCAATCCTAAATTCTCCTCAACATTGTTCTTGGCCATTCGAACATCTCCGGGGACGAATTCTTTCCCCCACTTGTTTTCGAGACGTTTGATCATGGGAAGCCAGCCCTGTTTTAATGTGTCGCAATACTGATCTCTTGTCATGGAAGAGTTCTCCTGCTCATAGGTGTGGTTGAGGTCTTCGATGAAGTGCTTCACATGTAGGTATTCAGCCTGAAACGCCATACCTTCTTTTACATCTGAGAAATCACCAATGTAGATGTCAGTGCCCGTGCACGTGCTCCATCGGAATGGATATCGAGGATTGTTATTCCTCGAAATGGTTCCGAGGTAATAGGCATTGAATGCATCAGTTCCATTAGATTGCATCATGATTCCTGTGCACTATTTGGGGAAAGTAAAGCAGGGCTGATGGACGATGCAACGTGTTAAGTATCTATCGGGGTATCGTAATTTCACGGTCTCCACAAATAGCAAATACAGCCCTTCAATCAAATCAAATTCGCTCCCCAAAATCACAACATTATCAGGCCGCGAAAATTGGATCACCGATGCCTGCATGTGATCTCAATCACTCACGGTGTGAATAATGGGTCTAAGAAATGGTCAGAAGAATGTGATGATGGCAAAGGCAAGTGGACACCATAGGAATGATAAGCGCCCGGTGAATCGTCGGTTGTGGACAGCTTTCAACAATGAACCAGCCGATCCACCAGCTAGAGATAGTCATAGCGGTTTTCTTGGCGTGGAAGTGTGTCATTGGATGTCAACCAGCAAGGACCTTCTTGACATTTGCTCAGACAAAATGCGATTCTACACATGCATAGAGGCAGGGTGCGGACCTGGGAATTGGGCACAAGTTGTGTCAAATATATCTCCTCGACATCGTTCGGTAATTGCAATCGATAATCAATGCCGGCACATTGACCGATTGAACAGATGGAACGCTAAGTTAACAGGGTGTGGACTGAGTCGAAGGAATTTGCCAATTGTTGCAAAGGGGGATTTTACATCCGACGACATCCCCTGCCTGAATTATGCCATCAAGAATCGTCGAGTTGTGGTGTATCTCAACAATTTCAACTCGTACTATCCTCCCGCTGTTCAACAAAGGTTTGAGAATAAGCTATCATCGTGCAGGGTGGGTTCTGTGGTGATTGCTCTGGATCCCTCCTTTCACACCGACCTATCGTGGAGGGAGGAGGTTTTCATCGCAAATATACCAAGAGACCACGTCTCGTGGCGTTCTCGAATTAAATTGAATGATTTGCTGGAAGACACCCGCGAGCCTGTCCCAACATACTTCTACAAATATACGAAGCATATGCCGTACAAAGTCGATGGTAGAAGGGGAAGAAATGCTGCCCCTAAAAAGCTCGTGTATCCGTACCTGACACGTAGATTCTTTGGTGCGGGCGGCAGCGATGGCAGAATGTATTGAAAGAAAGGGCTGGAACCTATCAAGCTGGGATAGAGCAGAGAACAGAGAACAGCAATAGTTCTCCGTATAACAAACAATCCGGCAGTATCTTAAAACTAAGTTGGTCACCGTTTTCATCCTAACAACCCAAGCATTCCAAGGTGTATACCCTATCAATGCGCCATAACCGACCTTTATACTGGGCAGCAATATCTCGAAACACTCCAAGACATCCTCGTTTACTTGAGCGGTCCCCCTCGTTGACGGGAAACCTGTTTTGCACACAATACATTACGCTGCCATCCCAGGCTACAAAGCAGCACTTGCTGTGGTCATTGATATCGGATAACTTCATTCTGAATATAATTCTGCAGTTCTCTTCATTCAGAAGTCGACGAGGAGTACCAGGGCATTGTTCGTATGTGTTGATGCTATTCTTGAGTACCAATCCATTGCGTTCAATGAGTTTATTCATCTCTGTAAGCGATGTCGAAGATAGTTGGGCGGCAATGTCAATAAGGTGTTGAGACGTGATATTAGCCTTGTCATTGGTCGTAGGGCAGGTAACAAGCATATACACGTTGGTTATCTGCCAATCAAGGAACCACTTCTTGGGATACAGTTTATGAAACACATCCTCACTGCCCTTCCTATCCCTACGATCTGTTGTTCCATTAACAATACTCTTCTTTGGACGATCGTAGATGACCTTACCGTTCCATCCTACACAGTGCCACATTGGCTGCCCCCTATGATTCTTTAACTTGATCCTAATAACGAGCTTGCAATCCGTCTCTTGCAACAACTCATAGGCCAAAGAGCCATGGCTCTTATCTTTGTATTCACTGGTCACATGTTTGAGTGTCAATCCATACCCCTTGAGCACAGTGTTCATCATCTTAATTGAGGTGTCTCCGTCAGCAGCCATATTTGAAATCATGGACTCATAAATGATATCTTTGAGGCGTGGGTGCAAAAGTTCACGGATAGCATCAGGAAGACACGTACGTTCATTCTTGACCTTGATGGCACCAGACAAGTCTTTGTTCCACACCAACCTAGAGCCGTTACCATTAGATTTAGCCTTGGCTTCGTTCCCCTTCTGGGAAGTTCTGTTTCGTGCAGTCCTTGGAATTGACCCCTCCAGACTTGACTCTTCTTCAGAGTCATCCTGGTCTGCAGGACTTGACTCTCCTCCAATGGCACCTGGATTCTGCTCAGGTAAATGATTGGACTCAGGAGTGGCTGGATTTCCGTCCTGCCCCTCTACCGAATCGTCACTTCTAGACACAGAATCGCTGTTGGCACCAATGGAAGGAGCCCCGCCCAAATCATCCCTTGCAACTGGGTCGAGGCCGACATTTCCATCCTTATCAAACACATCAAGTAGATTCTCATTGACTTCAAAATCACCCTGACTAGCCAAGCTCTCGTTCCTCCTCGGCTTCCTTGGAGCCCCTGGACCCTCTAGATTCGATGAGTGATCGAATTCGGGAGTGTTAGGAAGATTTGTGACGCTAAGTTCAACAGGATCGCTAAGTGCCATTCCAACATCCATGGAATCGGATTTTGCTGTATTTGTACGTTGGTGTAAATCACGTTCTGATGAAGACTTGTTTTGTTTGTTAGGACGACATGGAGTAGGCATGGTAGGCGAGGTCGTCCTGCCTTTGTGGTGATGCCTGCTGCGCTTCCGTGGTGACGGGGTGACGAGTTGCTGCGCATAGTTTGGTTGCCTTAGAGGAAGCGGATCTGTGCCTAAACTCTCAGCAAGGAGGTTCAAAGTCAAGTCTACAGCAGTTCTGAACCGGACAGCGTGTGTGTACAAGTCATTGCTTGACTTGTCATATAGGTGCATCCCAAGTTCAGAGATGACACCGTCCATCAAATCCTCCAGCTCTAACTGGCTATCAAAGAAGCTCAAGAGTTCCCCGTGATCTTCCTCCTCATTATGACCAAGGCTGTCGCCATGGAGACGTACTAGAGTCACCTCGCCCAAATCATATCCACCACAGGAAGATTGGTTGTCTGGCCGCAGCAAGAGTTTTGGGGATTCCATCGGACGGTCTTTCCAGGCTATCAGGCGAGCAACAACCTTGACTGATGCCCTTGATTTGTGGTCGTTTAACACCTTGTCCTTGTCTGCGCCTTGGACATGGTGGAGGAGCTCATCAAGGGTTTCGTACACAATGCATGGCCAGAATCTCAGCAAACGCTTATTGTCACCCTTTGATCCGGTTAGAGAAATCTTGGCATTGGATTGCGGCAACAATGATGAGGGCAGACGCACAAATCGAAGTCTCTCGCATATGTGGAACTTCCCGTCGTCTTGATGATGAGCAATGCCACCACGCCTCAATGTATTGTATGCAATGGTAAACAGTTCTCTGATTGACTGCATGTTTGTAGTAGTGTTATGGTGGCATATTGCCGTCCAAATAGTGATAATTGCCGGTAAATGATTGCTGCCATATGCAATGATATAAAGCACCCAAACAGCTTAAGGCAGTAGCACCTATCCTGTAAATGTATGGATCTTTTGCACATAGGAACCCAATGCAAGAACGAGAATTGGCGCCACAAGTAGAATCTGACTGTACAAGATTCATTCCCCGCTTTCAATACATTTGCATTTTGCAGAGTCCCCTGTGCAGCAAGAATGAGTTCATAAGACTCGTTTTCCCTCCCAAATAGAGTTGAAATGCTCCCTTCGTTCGTTCACCATTCTCCTCGCATCAATGTAAAAACAATTAGTCGTTGCAACAATACCAGAACATGTTCTTAGCTCAATCAACAATTCACCCTTCAAAAGTGACGATTAGATATCGAGAGGATATCCAAAGGGGTTCTCTGGCGGTGGGAGATTGGCTGTCCGATGTACAACTGCACAGGGCAACTTCTATTCGCATCGTGTCAGCACCAGGAGCTGAGATCTTGAATTCGGATGAACAGCTAAACGCTCTTTGCTACGAAGTGGCCCGTAATGGGAGCCCTTCCTTACGTATTGAGATATGCACATCGGTTCCAAACATGTGTATGCTATTGGACACATTCTCAGGTCTCTTTGGAAACAATAGAAATCTTGCCGTTAATGTTTCAAGATCACGGTTGAACCACCACGGTGACATGTGGGTTCCTCATCTGATGAACTTTCTTCGGGGGACACCAACCCTCCGGGTTCTCGACCTTGGCTATGTCGCAACAATTCCTGAAGCTTTCCAGGACGTTATTACTAGCCACCCAAACATTGAAGAGCTACAGTTCGGACACGACCAGGGTATCAGCACCAACCATAACGATCTACGAGAGGCTGGAGCTAATATTATTCAACATGGAAACATTAAGAAGCTCACGGTATCGATTGGAGTCATAGAGGAACTCCCCCAACCGTACATTAAAGCTCTAAAAGCTAGGGGATGTTCGATGAAGAAGCTTTATATTGGCAACATGTACCCCATCCCAATACAAATACAGCGACAGATGATGCGAGTTGTATGCCATATTCAGTCAGTCAAGCATATTGCATATTCAAACCATACTTTGGAGTGTTTCTTTGACAACAGCCGTATCCAGGGCAATGTCAAGTTGCTTAAGGCCCTCACGATTAATTGTGTACAGGACAATATCCGTAATTCGGGGAACAATCTCAAAATGTGGAAAATCAGGTCCAAGTGCTTTCTCTATCCAGGTGTTTTCGACCGATGGATTTCCAGTATTGGTCGTAGTCCTCGGGCGGACGATAACGATGTTTATGGGGATGAAGGTGTAGATCCCACTCTGAAGTTATTCGAGGTTCCTGATAACGAAGAGGAATGGCTTGATAAGAAGGTAAGGATCCTCGAGTGGATCACCCGACCTGATGGAATTAACGAGGTGGATATTCTAACTTGGACATTTAAATTTGTTGGCTACCATCACCAACATATCCTGGTGTATACATCTTGAAAGATATAGTTTTATCCGGGATGTGATCTGCCGTTGTTTTTAGATCATAGACATTAAGATATAATAGGGAATCAGAGTGATCACTATCAAAATAAAGATTTGTCGTCATCGCTGCTATCTGAGCATCCTGATTTCTCGTTCTCACCACCATCAACCTCCATGCCTTCAAAGCAGCTGCCTTGTTTATTATCCTGGCTGTTCCCCCCACCAAAAATCTTACATTTGTCACAGACAAAAACAGTTGATTTATGGGAATCCCATTGGCAGCAATCTCCACAAAAGACTTCGAGACAGTGCTCGCAGAAGTAAGTGTAGCAGTTGCCTGTCACTGGAAATGGCTCTGATATTCCTCGTATGGTATGCCAGCGTGGAGGATCATTACAAAATGCTTTCAGACAGACCGAACATACTGATGGCTGAGTGAATAGTTGGTTTGTTCGTGCCTCTGGTTCCCATGCATGAAGATCATCGGGTGCATCAAAGGGTGAGCAGGACACTCTATTAAAATTGCAACTCGAGCAGTTACCTGCATCAGGCCAATGTGCATCAGCGATGAATCTGTGAAATTGTTGGCGTAATTCTTCTTTCTTTGCCATCATATTAACCTCAGAGGGCATGATAATCTTCAACCCTGACCCATCTCCCCCCTGTGATGAGTTAATAAATTTAGGTAAGTACTCCTTGATGTTCCTCCAATCTAATCTTGGCTGAGGTCTAGTTGGCTCATCTCCCTTGAATCCGAAATTCCTCAAATTGATATATTTCAATCTGTGATGATCCCCCCCCAAAGATTCTAGGCATTTGCCGGTAATGTTCGTGCAACCACTAAGGCTGAGACGTTCCAGCTCTTTGTTCATCAGTAACACCCTGCTGACATCTTCATCAGACAAGTTTCGTTGTGTTGTAAGTGGAAGCCTTTCAGTGCAAAAACAACTTATCCCATTCAAAATCTGACGCATGTTTTGGCGTTGGTCAACAGCAACCGCTAGCAGAGCCCTCTCATCTTGTGTGAGATACTCGATAAGTTCAGAGAAAATGCTATCATCAAGAGAGAGCAATGATGGTCCCAACTCATCTATTAGACGTGACATGTTTTGATGGCAAGTGGATATTAGGCAGGACAGTAGGATTGTTTTGTTCAGTTTGTTCCCGCCTAAAAATCAAACTCGGGATCGGCGGCTCCCTCCAAACGCCTCAGAAAAATGCCTGGCATCATGGAGGGATACAGGGCCAAACCAAACTTGTTGCAATGCAATGATTGCAAGAATGGGGTCTCGTATAATTCGTTGTTTGACCTTTCGCGACATCAAAATCAGTGCTCCCAATACCAACAGCGGATCCAGAACCAATTAGAGGAGTTTGATGAACTAGAATTTGAGGACATTGAACATGAATTAGATGACGACACTAACAATAAATCCGACGACGAAACAAATAAGGTTGAGTGTGAATACTGTAAAAATGGAAAAGAATACATCGATCTCGCAAAGCACTTACGGTACTGCTCGGAATACATCAATCATCAATCCAGTTTGGGTGAGGCTCTACATCAAGAGGGGAGATTAGAAATGGGCATCAACGACGAATCAGTAGATATTGCCAGGCGCCTCGAGTCAGATGAGGCTATGACACATCACGTAGAATACACGGCAGAGACGAACATGTATACTGGATTTACGCATCACGCGCCACACGAAGAAACCAACTACTCTCTGTTTGCGGTCCCTCCCCTGAAGCGTGTTTCCCAGCGTATTGTATTAGAGTTGCCACCAGAAGAGCAAAAGGATGGGGATAGGTTTCATTTTGAGATCCTCAACGATGAAGTTCATGAATTCTCCAATGATTACGACAGTAACGACGATGATACAATCATGGAGGAGGCAGAAGCCGAAGATCAGAATTCCTTTTTCCCTCCTAACCAAGGTACTGCTGTGGGAACAACTGATCAATTGAAGCCCCCACATCGGGATAAATACCATCCAGACAACTTCGATGATGGTAAGATTGAATACTTCGCCCACCCAAGAAATCACGCCCAGAGAAACGCCCTCCCAGTTCACATGAATGCTCAGCTGGATCTGCTCGTCATGCTCCGGAAAGCAAATGCTCCCCTGTACCTGTACGATTCCATATTTGACTGGATCAAAACGTATAGTAAAGCATCGCCAGGAATATTCGAGGAGAATGAATTTAGCTCAAGGGAGAGATTTATAGATCACCTGGCGACTAGGTTTCATACAAACAAGAGAAGACCACAGCAGATAAACCTGAAGATGCCCCGGGATGACAGAATCATCTCCCTTCCGAAATTCGACTTTGTTCAAGAAGTGCTTTCCCTTTTGCACGATAGTGACTTGATGCGCCCTGAAAACTTTGTTGAGGGGTATGATGTATACACCGGTACGTCTTTGGATGGATATGATTTCTGGTTCAGTGACTCCATCAAGGAGGACGAGATGTTCTCAGTTCCAACGCCAAGGGATAAAGAAAAGATAATTCATCACTTCTACTGCGGAACTAAATTCCAGAGAGCAAGAGACCGATTCTGCAATAAACCTGACCACATGCCTGTCCCTCTCATATTGTTTTACGATGAAGCAAATGTCGACTTCTTCGGCGGTCTTAAGTCTGCCCCGATAATGTTTTCACTGGGACTATTCAAAAACTCATGTAGGGCCAGGTTGTTGTTCTGGAGGATACTGGCCATTGTGCCAAATCTCTCTGCTGGCAAGGGCAAGTCTGACACTACGTCACCAGATGACAAGGCAAAGGACCACCATTACATATTGAGGGAGGCATTGTCTGAGCTAGAAAGAATTTGTAACCATGGTGGTATCAGGACGGAAGTTAACGGCCGCAAAGTTACGTTGAAGTTTTGGATTCAATTTGTCATTGGGGATACCAAGGGTCATAACGAGCTGTGTGGGAGCATGAACAGCTCACAAGCCAACATTGCAATGAATGATTGTTTGTGCACAAGGGGAAATCTGTCAGATATACCACTGAAGTGTCAGCCAAAGACTCTGGAAATGGTGAGGAAAGGAAGGTCAATCGAAGATCCGGAGAGACTAGAGGACATTGGTCAGAGGGATCTGGACAATGTGTTTGATCATCTTCCCATGGGTCACCCAACTCGGGGAATACACGCATGTACACTCTATGAGTGTCTACACGTTTTTGGACAAGGAATTTATGCATATATTGCGGAGGCAGTTGGGGAGTTCATGACAGCTAGCAAAACAAAGAAAGAACAGAAGGGTTCCAGGGTCAAGAGAAATGAGTTCGACAAGCTGTTCCGTGTAATGTCCAGGCTCCTGGAGAGACAGAGCGAGAGAGATTTCCCACGGAGGTCCGAAAGGTCCTCTATTACCGACAATTCGCGCCTCACTGCGATGGAGAAACAGGGGAATGCCCTGTGCCTTCTCGTCCTACTCCACACAGCTGATGCACAGTGGCTGCTCCATCCATTCCTGACTCAAAGGAGAATAAACCTGAAGACTTTGAAGACTGCTCTCCTGGGAGTGATTGCGTATGAGCGCTGGCTGCTTCAGCCCAACCCCGCTCACGAGGTTATGCAGGCTTCAGCAACAATCTATCGGGTTATGGAGGCGCTGAGAGACGGTTTCAGGAGAGGGGACGACACGGATGGCTGGGACATTCCAAAGTATCATGCAGCTTTGAGGATGTTTCTTCAGATCCTAAGTGATGGTCCTGCAGAGGGTTTCGACACCAGACATGGTGAGATGTTTCACAAGGAGGTTGCAAAGGGGGCTGCAAGGAGGACCCAAAAAAGACAGGAGACAATGGTTGTTCAGATGGGGAAAAGGATATTCGAGGACATCACTACAAACATTGCGGTTGGGTATTCAAAGGAGGACCTCTTAATGCAAAAGAAAGGGAAGAGGGAAGTGGAATCCGACGTCTCCAAGCCTTCCATGTTCGATGTGAACAGTCAGGGCTCCACCGCAAATGAAAGATCCTATTTTCGTGGTGATTACAAGGTTGACTCTACTTGCGAGGTATTTGGGGAGTACCACCAGAGAATCCCCAGCCGGCAAGCAATGAGAAACAAGGATGGATACGACACGAGGATTCGCTGGACTAACCGGTTAAAGAACTCCTCGCAAGCTGGATCATTCCGTAGTATGATTCAAGCGGTATCAATGGCTGCCGCAGGTGACGGATGGGAAGATGAATTTCTCATTGCCGGATACACGTCTGTCAAGAAGTACGACCATGTACAGAAAAAGAACGTAAGGTACCGTTGTGATCCGCAGTTCCGTGGAAGAATCTGGAGGGATTGGGGCAACTTTCGTTTTGCGAGTGGTTTTGATTCCATGTCACCGGCGATGATCCTGGGTTTCATCGTATACAAGAGTCCTGGCTTTCCAACGCCGTTTTTGGTCGATAAGTATGGTAAGGGGAACATCCCCCGTGGGGCCACAGATTCTAGGTGCTACATTGTCGTCTGGCCGACAAAGGATACGATTAACATTGAAGACAACTTCATCACTCGGGTGTCTCTGCACAACAGCGAAACAGGCATTTACATCCTTCCAATGGAACAACTGATCGGCCCAGTATGTGCAGTGCCAGACATTCATAATACTTGGAAATTCAAGCAGGACTTGGATGCTTGGTTGATAGTCAAGCCTAAGAGGATGTGGGGGGATGAATTCTCCAAGTGGATTAAGGACGGTGTTTGCTGGGTGGAAGAGGATCGACGAGGCGAACATTTAACTAGACGAGAGGAGGACGAGGAAGACCAATCCATCACGAGTCATGACGAAGAAGCAGGCGTTAATAGGGTGGATGACAGCAATGCCGTCGCGGCTGATATGGTAGATGATTCCAACGAGGAGTTTGAAGATTCCGAGGAAAACAGTCAAAGTGACGAAGACGCCATCGTAAGAGCATCCAGTTTCTCAAGGTCTTCTGCTCTGAGCACGTCTGGTCGTAGAAAGGATTACATTCGTGCGAGGAAAAGACAAAAGAAGAGTGGGGCGGATAATAGTAAAAGATGAAGAAACATGCGTGCTTAATAATCCATGCATAATATCTATTAAGTGTCAGACCTGTTCCCCCCATACGGAACAATCCTGATCCCCGACATAACCCAACACCACATCTCCAAAAGTCATTTCGTTGATGACGTCTCAACTACATCCTTTGAGCGAGCACTAGCTCTGTGAGACTTGTAAAAGTGAGGAGCTAATTGGTGAACAACCCCACGGTCGACATAGTAGAATTCAGCGACCCCACCTACCCACCTCACCCACTGGCTATCCTTGCCGTTCCCTCCTCTCTCGATAACCTTGGACACCTGCGCCATCCGGTTAGTGATAACCGGTAGATCGCAATACAAGGCCTTCACATACCCTACTCTGCATCCCAACTCGTGGCCTTTCTCCACTTTGTAAGCTGCCACACAGTACAGACCAACAGACAGACGATGGGTGTCAGCCCCCTGCAGGTACACAAGGTCGTTAACAGCTACTTTTGTTTTACATCCACCATTGGCCACGCAATTCTTGTTTCCACATGTCTTGTAGGTGATACCACAGATATGATTCCCAGCCTGCACATGGTGGTCTAGTTCCATTAGATTGGGGATCCGACAATTAATCAGCGATTTTATGTTGCGCGATGGATCAGTTGGGAACGTTTCAAACTCAACCGTGCCCTCCTCTTTCCCATATTTATGATCAATAAATTGTGCTGCCTCTTCGAGCTTGTGATCGGATATTACCTTCTGACCTTGTTTATGATTTGCGACAATACGCCATTGCCTCATCAGAGGAGGGCCAGAGTACTGGTTGCCAATCATTGCCAGATCCCTGTCGAAACAAGTACCCCCATCATTCTTCTTCTCATTACAAGGACGCCTCCATTGTGATAACGACTTGCTGAGTACATGATTCTGAGGTGTCATGCTTTGAACAAACTGGGCGTATAGCCCTCCCCCGTCCTCAGTTTTATATGTTTTTTTGAACAACTTGTTGGTATCAAAATCAAAAGTCACCTCGTGGGGGTATTTTTCTGCTGGATACTGTAGTCCAACATAAAGCTGCCCATTCTTTCCTTTCTGCCCCTCCATCGATTTAATCATAATTTCCCTACCCACTTTAGCAGCCGCATGGAATGGGAGTGCTTGTTGATAATCCCTCTCACCACCATGATTAATTGCAGCCCTAACCTTCTTTGATGAACCACTTTGGGGTGCTTGAACGTCACTTCTCCTCTTCCTCGTCTGATCGTCTTTACTGCTATTGGATTCACCACTCACTAACTTCGTGACAATGGTCTTGAGGCGTGACTTCACTTGTTCTTTAAGCATATTCTGTTCTTCAGAACTTGCTATTTTCTCTAACTGGCGTTCCATCTCCTTCCTGAATAGTTTTGTGTATTTCATCAAATCATTGCGATGGGGGGACTCTGAGTAGAAGTTATTATAGGAGTCTATATCAGACACCATGAGCGCCTCAAGAAATTTGTCAACAAAATCAAGACTGGTGTTCCCTTTGTCAATGAGGTTCTTGATCCCCTCCTCACAACGACCAAATATAAGGGTGTTGGCATGTTCAATCACGTTTTTTTCAACCGTCTTTATTAAACCGCTCTTCTTTCTGGTAACAGGACCCTTTGGAGCCTTTTGTGTTTCTTTTGATCTGCCTCGTTTCTTCTTGCTATCCTGGGTCCTCTTCAAGTCCTGGTCTTCCCGGCCCTGGTCTTCCCCTTCCTTTTCGTCATCGTATTCATTATCATCGTCACTACCATCACCACTATCACTACCATCGCCACCATCACTACCATCACCACCATCACCACCTCCACCCCCCGCCAATGGTATATTCCCGCTCTCTCTTTTGATAGTTTTAACATAAAGATTAATATCATCTTGTGTGCTGTTGAAATCCTCTCCCGTGCTGGTCGTCCTTGAACCGCCCTCCCCCGAGAGAACGACGAAAAGGCTTCGTGAGGGGGCCGTTGCATCTCCCGGGGCTAGGAAAGGGGAAGACTCACCGCTATTATCTGGAAGGGGTGGGGGGGAATGATCGCCATCATTCGTCTGGGTTATCATGGGGGCGGCGCTTTCGCCTTCACCCACCTCGGCAGTCCTCTGGGGTTCCATTGTTTCGAGGTAATATCAGATAGTCGTCTAACAGTTTAGCTGGGAGGGCCTACGTGGAAAAAAGGCGGGAAGATAAGATCCATCCTCAGAAGCAAAGAATTGATCCGAACACCAATGTCACAACCTATCTGTCGTGAATTTTTCATGAACGAGCTTCAGCCTGATTCAATACGATTAGTGTAACGATGGCGGAGGGAATGGTCAATGATTGGATAACTGCGCTCGGGGTGTGTGGTGTTTGCGTCGATAATCAAGGTACAAACATACCGGGATGCCTTGGTGCACATGGCGGAGAGGTGGCGACGCCGGCTGTAGAGATAATGGATGGTGGAGGTCCCTCGCCCAGTGAATTTCGCGAAGTTATAGAGGGCCGTACTAGGATTGTTGTTGCCAGGATGACCGGCGGCCTGGGTCAGATTGGCAACTCAATCAAAGAGAGTAAACACTTTTGTGGAGCGATCCTGTCGTTGTTTCCGGACCAGACAATGATTCATCCAGTTGAGTTCCGTCCATTCCATGAATTATTAAAAGAATCGCATCAGGCTTATTTAGACCAGACAAGTTCGACTTGGGACCCTAAGGGGTCGATCATAGGCGTCGCTCCACTCATGAGCACTCAAAAGTTGCTTCCGCTACAAATTAGACGTAGCCCTACAAAATTCTTCGGTGCGTCTGGGTATTATGAGCTGTGTGATGGGAGAGTTGGGATAACTTACAAGTGCAGTTCGAGGCTTAGTGTGATAATTGCCTCGTCGTTCACAATTCCATCTTCGTACGACGAAGTTCAAGAGTGGATGAAAGAGTTCACTATTGGAAACATTAAGGCTTTTGATACTGAAAAACTTCTGGGGGATGTGACTACTAAGAGGGTAAAGGATGTGAAAGACCAAGTGGACAAGAGCAGAGGTACAAACACCCCCTTGTTAATCGTGCTTCCTGATGAATTGGCGCAAGTCATGGGGGATTTTTTGATCGACGATTGTATGCTAGAGAAGGTTCAGTGGTGTGAATTTTGTGTTTTCTTCTCACCCGTAATTGGGCATATGCTTGCAGAAGTAGCAATTGCTGATAATGTTTTGACCTTTGACTTTGACACTGAACGATTGAGGAATGCAAGCGGTGTTTTGTGCTGTATCAAAGAGGTGGGCAACAGCAGAAGATATGGGTTAGGAGCGCCCCTCAACAGTCAAGATAAGACCTTTCGGCACTCAACACGTAACCTTGAATACTTGCATAACTACGGGGGGGGGGTATGCTCAGCTAGCTTTGCCCGAAACTGGAGTTACCATGAAGCTCCCGGTAGAGCTTGCAGAGACAGTAGCCGCGCTTGACGCAATGGTGGATAATGGG
>Ga0213864_10000418_pt1 | contig 19157 bp, 12 predicted proteins | sample PICome_5_FD_160078 | JGI IMG/M metagenome (GOLD analysis project Ga0213864, IMG submission 160078) | Coastal seawater microbial communities near Pivers Island, North Carolina, United States - PICO247 | ecosystem: Environmental > Aquatic > Marine > Coastal | place: USA: North Carolina... | reverse complement strand
TGACGATTTTGGACCAACCGATACACCACAATTGATTCGCCCGGGAATAGAATTATTCGTGACGGTTACCGTTCACGATCTTCAAGGCAATGTGTACACCGATTCTCTCCTCTCTGCGAGTGTTGTACCAATCAACAACTTCGAAGATACGACTCCTCCACCTCGTTTGGACAATGTAAGCCTCACTGACCGTCCAATGGATGATGGTACTGCACTGCTTCTCGATTTTGAATTATCCATGGCCAGTGACGTCTACCAATACGAAGTGTACGCAGCATCATGGTCATTCACGAGCGTAGGCGTCGGTGCAGATGGGCCGAACGAGCCTATCGCTACACTCGAGAGGAACCCTGAACTTCCGTTTACCATCTCAACCTTGGCGGGAGATTTACCTGTTCTTCCGGGCCAAGAAACTTGGGTAGCAGTCGTTCCTGTCGATTCCTCAGACAATTCCATCAAGACCGATTTGACTGTTATATCCTCGCAATCCATTGACGATGGAGTGACAGACCCTGGAAATTATCTTCCAAGCATCGACGGAATTACACTCACCTGGGTCGAAGAGACCGATATCCTCGTCACTTGGAATCACTCCAACGATTTGGATGTCAAAGGATACCAAGTCCACATTAATTCAGAAGACTTCATGGATATTTCTGATGCTACGTTTGTTGGCGAAACCCGAACAGCAAATTCATTTGTGATCTCTGCAAATGTCTTCTCAGACCTTGTGAATACAACAGATTGGTTCATTTCTGTAACTACGTTTGATGACAATCAAGTTCGGACATCCGTGGATGCGAAGAAGATTAATGCCGTTGATGCTACAAACCAAATTACGGAGGATTCAAACGCTGAAAATGATCTTGAGTCCTTGTTAACAACTCCAAATCTCATTGCGGCCGGGTTGGTTCTTGTTTCCCTCTTGCTGCTGCTTGCCATCGTTCGAGGACGTGGAAACAAAACGCAGAAGGAAAAGGAATGGGAAATCCAAACAGCCACATGGGGCATCAGCGATGACCCGTGGAACAGCCCTCCACAATCCAACGTTCCTCCTCCTCCTCCGACAACGCCGGTGCAAGCTGAGTCTCTGTTCCGCGCTGCAGAACGAATTGAGACACAGGTTCTCGGCCGAGAACAGTATGTCGCACCAAGACCTGTTATGAATCCTGTAAGAACGCCTATCGATGATACCCTCTTTGACGATCTTGACCTCGGAACGCCTCAGAAGAAGTCGAATTCGGATATTGATACATCATTCCTCGACGACTTGCTATGATACCGTGATGCTCAAGGCATAGTGCGGCAAGGGGTTGTCATGAGCGAGGTGACCCAAGGCCCTCGCTCGTCCGTTTTTACGACTATGAGATTCTCCAAAGAGCGAGGTCTGTTCTTGGTTGAACATCACATTGCTCGTATGATTGAACATGCAACACAATTGAGAATCGATGCTGAAGCCATCACTATCGATTCAATAGTACAACTCCTTCGCAACAACCCTCCGGAAATGGAGGAGGGGCTTCTTCGACTCGAGTGTACACATTCCTTGCAACTTCGTATCTCATATCGCCCTTTTTCAATTCAGAATGAACATATTGATGCCGTTGCACTTCCAAGTCCAGTTTGGCCTGCACGTATTGCTGGTACGAAGCATGGTGCATGGGACGCATACATTCAAGCTCGGCAGCAGGCCGAGGAGAAAGGTGCAGACTTAGCGCTCATGGTACAAGAATATTCCATCGTCGATGGTGATCGTTGCGCCCCATTAATCTTGGATGAAGATGGCGTGATTTGGGTAAGTGACTCAAACACTTCAGTCCGTTCAATAACATTCCAAGCGATTCATGATTGGTTACTTAATGCAGGATTTCACATTCAACATGGTCGATTGAACGAACGGCTTGTCGCTCGTTGTGTCGAGGCTGTTGCAGTAGGAAGCGGAGTTGGAGTTTTGAAAATTGATTCGATTGATGGCGAATCAATTGGCGATGGAAGTTCTCGACTGTTCGATTGTTGCAATTCAGGCCTTGAACGATTGTACAACGGCTCTGAAAATTGGGAAAAGGTGTGGTCATGAAGCATCTTGAATCCGTTCGCCATCAGTTAATGGAAAGGGAACTTCTTGGATCGAATGCAGATCGCTATGGTTCACCTGATGAACTCATGCTGGTATCAGCAGGACCAATCAGCCATCTTTCTCAATTCTCATTGTTGTGTGGCCCTACAACACGTCGAGTTACGATTCGTCAGCCTCCGAAAGATGTAGTTAAGCCTGCCAAGCCTCATTCTCCTTTATCGGGCGAAACACAATTGGAAGAGCGTATCCCATTCACCTTCCAACGCGAAATATGGAATGGTTCCGAATGGGAAACGGAATGCTCGAGTCTTGATGCATCACTCGCATCGGGATTGAGAACGATTTGCTCCAAAACGAATTCCATCTTTCCCGGAGACATCCATCCTTCAATACCCTTCAAGGGCCCATTCTGGGCAGGAGCATTGGCGTACGATTTGTTGCAATTGACACAACCACTCCGGTTACAGAATCTTCCTCAAGAACATGAACTATTGTGCGTATTGTGGGAGATTGACCGATGCATTGTTCATTGCAAAGGCGATGATTCGATGGTAGTTCTTTCGACCGATATTGCGTGGGCGCAGAACGTCGAACGTTGCCTTCAAGAGAGCCCTTTGGAATACCCCTCGGTTGAAATAAAACGTAGTAAAAAGCCAATCTCAAACTGCACGGACGAGGAGCATGCGGAGATTGTCAGAAAAGTGCACTCAGCCATCGTTGATGGTCAATTGTATCAGTTGAATTATGGGAGATCCTGGGAAGGAGAAATCGTGTCTGAGCCATGGGATGTTTTTTCACATTCGGTCGCATCAAATCCGGCACCATACTCAGGCTTTCTTCACATGAACGATGAACAATTTGCTCTTGTTTCAGCATCCCCTGAATCCCTCCTCTCTACAGAGGATGGAGTCATTACGACTGCTCCAATCAAAGGAACTGCGCCAAGAGGGGCATCAATCGCAGAGGAATCACTGCTTCGCGAGGACATGATCTCCGATCGAAAGGAACGTGCAGAACACAGAATGTTGGTCGATTTAATGCGCAATGACGTTGGTCGTATTTCGAAACCAAACCAAGTTTGGGTTGAACGATTTGATGTCGAAGCTTATGCAGAAGTCCAACATCTTGTTTCCCGAATCAAGGGTCGATTGAAGGAAGATGTCGATGTTTTCGATTCCATTGACAATGTGTTCCCAGGAGGTTCGATTACGGGGTGTCCCAGGACTGTCGTTTGTGCTGCCATCGACGAGTTGGAACGCAAACCTCGCTCATTCTGGACTGGATCAATGGGATGGTTCGACCCTTCCACAGACCGCTCTTCGTGGAACATTCTCATCCGAACTGCAGAGCTTCGAAAACATGGTACTCATTGGCATTCTCGAGTGACTGCTGGTGGAGGAATCACCATTGAATCAAATCCAAAATCAGAGGTTGCTGAGGCAAAATGGAAAGCGAATGCACTTCTCCGGTCATGTGGCTGGCTCGATGATGCAACACCATCCAATCCAGCCAAAAGCCTAGCAATCCATCCACTACCTCTCGAAAACGAACAAAGCAATCATGAGGTATCAGCCTCCATACACACTGAATCATTCGAAAAGGATGCGGTTCTACTGATCGATAATCTCGATTCGTTCACCTACAACATCGCTCACAGTGTTTGTGGTCTCGGACGTCATGTGAACATCGTCTCAGGACGCGGACATTCGCAATCTTCTGCACAGCAACTCATTGATGACTTGCAACCTTCTCACATCATCCTTGGTCCTGGCCCCGGATGGCCGCAGGACAGCCAACTTACGATGGATTTTGCAGCGTTATCCCTTCAAGGAAAAACCCCGCCGCTTCTTGGTATTTGCCTTGGCCATCAGGCAATAGGATTGGCAGCAGGCTTGGAGTTGATTCCGAGCCCTATCGGACCCGTTCATGGAACACCTGTCAAATGCATCCACAATGGGGAAGGTTTGTTTCGAGACTTAAATGATGTATCGATGACGAGATACAACTCATTGACACTCCTAACGTCGCATCTTCAGGATCATCCAACCATCCTTGCTGATGCCACGGATGATACGAAATCTCTTGTTCTCGGATTGCATTCAAAGCAAAGCAAAGTGTTTGGAGTTCAGTTCCATCCAGAATCGGTTGGAAGCCAGTCTGGAGGCCGTATCCTCTCAAATTTCCTAGAGTATTGAGCGCATGGTTGAAATGACGGCAGTATTTGGAGAGGAATGAGGGAAGAAGATGCCTATCTGTCGACTCTGTTCCGGAACATACCCCCGTGAATTTTTCATTCATGGAAATGGACCAAACACGCAGGTTTGTTCACGTTGCGGCGTTGAACACGGGTTTGTCAGCAAAGATGAGGCTGCAAACCTGTACGATGACACATTGAAGTCCGCTCGCCTGAGTACCGTAACTCGTCGATACAGACCGTTCCTTTACCTAACCGTGTTGTGGGGCATTTACATCACAACAGTCCGAAGCATCAATCCATGGGGCTGGTACATGCTTATTATGTTGGCAATTCTTACTCTTGCTTCTATTGTCCTCTTCTTGACAAGTGCTGCAAAGTATTCCAGTACGCTCGCTCGGCTCACACCCGATTTTGAACGTCCAAAAGGACATTGAGTTCTTACTTTGAGTGAATCCTTAAGACATCTCCATCGGAGAGTTCATGCTCTGCTCCAACGATACGTCGTGTACGACCATCAACACCTTTGATGAAACCATCTCCAAGATCTGAATGTACTTTGTACGCCACTTGTTTGGCTTGTATTCCATTTTGAACGACGAGCGCGTCTGGAAGTACGTTCCCATCACCATCCGTCCACTGACTTTCATCTTGAACTGGATAGACAACAATACGATCCAATTCATCGAAGAGAACCTGATCAAGCAGTTGAATGAGACCAGTTCCTTGCAGTTTCTCAACTCGTTCTGCAAGAACGGAGAGTCCCTTCTTTTGAGCATCATTCATGGATTGGTTTTCATTTAATTCAAACGAAGTATTCCCTGCAACATAAGTGATGAAACCGGCTTTTCCGGCTTGACGTAAAGCGAGTTCGGTTTCTGCAGAACATGGTGTGAACGAAGGAAGAACATCCTTGAGGTGTTCAAGAACGCCTTCGGGCGCAAGGTCTGCTTTATTGCCTGCAACGAAGATCGGGAACAGATGCTTTCGAATGGATGATGCGAGAATCATGAGAACATCATCTGACCAATCCCATGGAGACGTCATGTCTTGATGCTGTTGTGCAAAGGCGTCGAACGAGCGCTGACAAATGGAATCAGTTGCACCCAAACCGGAAAGACGCTCTTGCAAGAATTGTGTGAATCCTTTCACCCCTTCAGCTTGAATTCGACGGGCCCCTCGTGACCAACCATCTTTCACGAGACCTAGAATCCAAGCATCGAGTTCGCTTGTTAAGAAATCAACTTCAGCGAGTGCCTGCTCAATCGCTTGTTCTTTTGTTGCTTTCAAACCTGTTGGATTCCCCTCAATGTCCGTCGTACCTGCTACATCGATAACTTGGATCAATGCATCACATTCCGCCAAATCAGAAAGAAAGGCGTTTCCACGTCCACGTCCTTGACTTGCCCCCGGAACGAGTCCTGCGACATCAACCAACATGCAGGGAACGTAACGCTGATGTCCGTCACAAGAGCCTGTTCTTGGAGAACAGATGCTTCCTCCACGGCCATCACCGAATTGCGCTCGTCCGTCCTCCTCAAGACGCGTTCGTAAGGAGCCGCATGGACACGGTAAACGGCTTGGAATAAACGAAAACCCTACGTTGGGTTCTATGGTACAAAATGGGTAATTTGCAATATCCACAGGAATCAAGGTTGAAGCAGCAAAAAACGTCGACTTACCGACATTTGGTTTTCCAACCAATCCAATACGCACGGTTCGACCGCCTCGCTTCACTCTTCTTCTGAAACGCCAGAACGAACACGCGCAATGGCGATGTCAAGTTCGGGTAAGTTCACGCGGCCATCGCCATCAAGGTCGATGAATTCCATCAATTTCGCAATGTCCCATGGGGGGAGGTCGGCAATGTCTGCTCCTCGCAATGCTTGTTGCAGTTCATAGCCATCGATAAGGCCTGAATCATCAAGATCAATGGAGCGGAAGAATTCAAAGATGCTCATGTCTTTCTTTGCCAAATAATCGGACAACATTTCCAACTCATTCTTCTCGACTGGGAACTCCTCGATTTCATCGTTGTGCAGCGTTGAGGATACGTCGATAATGGTCATGCCACCCTCGTCTTCGACATCTGCGCCAACCACGAGAACGGTGTCGACGCCAACGCCTCGCTGCAACAGTTTGCGAATTGAGGACTCGCCACGCTGCATTGAGTAGCGTGTAATATCCGAAACGGTTGAAGTGGAAGCATCAACCTTCATACCGCCAACAGATGTTCGAATGAGGTTGAGGAACAAGAGGATAACACCAATGGAACCAAAGTAAAACAGAACGGCTGCTGTTAGACTGAAGCCGCCATCGGTCATGACAACATCCTCGCTTCCGGAATCAAGGAGTGCCTTCTCTGTAAAGTCGCCCATGAGTTTGGCAACGGTGGAGGTGACACCTCCGAAAGCGATCAACATCGTTGACAGCGATGCGGAGGATGATGATGCAAGTTGGCGGTTTCCTGCTAATGGATAGGATTCTGCAACACATGCTACGGCCATTAAGCCACCAACAGTCCACATGAATCCGATATCAACGGTTGTTGCCATATCATTCAATGCTCCGAGGCCAATGAAGACATCGAGGGACGTGAAGTAGCCTCCAAGGGCGTAGAGTGGGAAGAAAACCATCGCCAGCGTAGCTGCTAGTGCGCCTGGTCGAGAGACAACACCTGTTGCATTGCTCAGTGATGTCATGATGATGTTGACGGAACCCGCCATGATTGGTAGAAGAGCAAGGGTCATCAAGATGGCTCCTAGATTTTCGAGAAGCGTACCCGCATCTGCTGATGTTAGCATAAATGGTGGGAGCGTAAGGAAGAGAAGCAGAAGGCTTGCCTTGGTCATTGAATCTGACCAAATCGGTCGGCTCGCTGCTCGTGGTACAACGTGATAGGCAACGGCGAAAATCAAAGCGATGAGCGTCCAGGATTGAGACATACGCTCGCCGAGCCAAACGGTTTGGGTGGAGCCCGCCAACTCGCCAAAGAATCGGAACTGAGAGCCGAAGATGAACGAGGCGAGAGCCATAAACAAGAACCAGTTGCTTGCAGATACAATCTCACCCTTCCGTTGTGATACGGTCAAGAGGACGTTGATCATCACGGCGATGATGATGAATGAACGAAGAGCATGCATGAACAGGTCTTGAATGAGAGCCTCATTTGCTGCGGTCAGATCAATAAGAAGACCGAGAATGGTTGGAAGAAGCATAGAAGAAATTGTCAACACGGAGAAGAGAATCGCTGTAAGGCTTGCATTCGCCTCACTTGCTAGACGACCTGCACCGGCACGTGCTGCAGCAACGAGTCCACCGCCGATGAGGATCGACGTGAGACCGGTCAACAAGGTAACATCAACGAATGTGTTCAAGGCGCTTCCATCGTCGTAGGACCAGCCGATGCTTGCGAGTGAATCAAGCGCCGTTGCATCGTAATCATGCCACAAAGCAAGGAAGGTTCCGATTGCAGCGAACGTGAGCCAAATCATACCAAGATTCATCCAAGTCTTTGAGCCGCTTCCCTTGTCATCGTTGAAGAGATCGACGATGCCAGCAGGTGCTTTGTTGAGAAGGAAAAGGCCGAATTGGCGCATTGGGTCTGCCATGTTACCGATACCGCGTTGGACGTAGTAGGTAGCGAATCCGATGACGAAGAAGAAGAAAATTAGTGCTGAAAATACTGCAATCACTCATACCACCTCAATCTGCTAGAACCTCGCCAGCTAGTGTGGATACAATGGCACCAAGACCAATGATGAACCCAAGCAAGTAATACCAAATTCCAGAACCGCCAAGATTGGACATAAGAGGAACGATGTCGCCTATGACTGGAATGTTATCCCATCCAAAGATTGTGCTGAAAAGGCCAAACATTCCAACGGTTACAACGGAAAGGAGAACAAGAATAACACGGCTTGATGATGGTTCTGCAGTCCCAATAACTGCATCGGGTAGTTCTGTACTGTTCGACATAGTGTGCCCTCACATGCCCAAGATGGACATGCTTGCGACTCGAAGCGCGGTGATAAACATTCACCAAGAGCGTCATTGAACTGCTCAATAAATCGGCTCGCTTACGGAGACCGGAGGATATCTGTAAGAGACCCGCGTCTTGGCATCGAGGTACCAAGTGGAACAGGTATGGAACGGTCGTTCCTTAATTCCTGATTCCAACGATTTTTGCATTCGCAATCCAAGCCCTCGAATTCATCTAGAGCTCCTGAAACAGCATAACGCTCGATTGCAGCAACAACTTCTGAATCGCATTCTCCACAATTGTGAGAACCTCGGATTTTTCCACCTGCTGTTGGGTGGATGATCAACCGGGAAATCTGACCATCGTCGCCGTTGACTCCACCGTTTGGATGAACGATATGATGGCTTTGCTGAATGAGTTCAACCAACGACCAAAGCCATGGCGGACGGTATTCCCTGTGCCGGTGGAGACGATCGATGACCGTTCCACGTTGGATGTTCATCGGATTGATTGAAATCTCGTCACTTTGTTCAGCAACGGCTTCGATCCATTTGATGCAATGATCGAGAGCATCAGCTTCACTCATGAACGGGGGCTTGAACATAAGATATGTCTTGACCCGGAGATTGAATTTTTGCAGGCGTTCGACAGCCCTATCCCATGAGGCTGATGAGAACCCTTTGTTGACATGGAACCGCAAGACTTCATCATCGTAGGCTTCTAGACCAATCGCAACTGTGAACGTCGGATTGATGGACGTAGCCCACGCCAGTTTATCCTCCGTAAGTTGCTCCGTCCGACTTTCAACAATGAGTTCTTTACCGAGTTCAAAACAATCACGAAGAACTGTCTCTTGGAAATCGACTGGAATTTCTCGGTCTTCAAGCAACGAGCCTGACGTGTAAACTTTGACCATCGCCTGGCCTTCGAAATTGTTGAATTTGTCTTTCGCATGTTGCCATTGTGCATGAAGGTCTTCGCTGTTCACATCGTCTCGTGTGTCGTTAAAATAACCACAGAATGTACAACCTGATGACCACCACCAATGACATCCTTTGGTTCGAAGAATAACGGTAACTGCTGAGCAGGGTTGTCCATCTGCCGTCATCTCAGGCGTCGAATATACGGTCGCAGGAAACGATGCATCCCATGACTGTTGACGCTCCTTCGCCCATGGCGTATTGGCAGGGGCTTTGACAAGATCGTGAATCTTGAGCCCCTTAGCGTCATCACCCAGCATTGTAAGGCCTTTACCCGATGACATAACCACCCCTCAACTTATTCTTCTTCAAGGATTCTTTTGAAAATGATATCCGATCCAGCCTTGATGAATTGTCCCTTTGGATGCTTCGGATGGTTCTCTTCTGCTGAGATAACCTGTGGTTCATAGAGAGCGGCTGGGACGCGAACATCGACACGACTGCCAAGTCGAATCATACCGTATCGCTCACCACGACGAAGGGTGTCGTCAATGCCCTTCCAGGGTACAATCGTTCGTGCAAGTGCCCCAGATATTTGCATCACTTCGGTCCGTTCGCCATCCTCGGATTCAAAGACGGTTCGTACACGCTCATTGAATTCACTCTCTTTGCGATAAGCAGGAGCGAACGGGCCTCGTCGACGCCCTTTTCCTGTACGATGTTCCATGGCGACGATGTTCCCTGCACGAGGTGCACGGTTGACGTGAACGTCAAGTGGAGACATGAAGATGGCAATCCGCCAAACATCCGTTTCTTGGGGAGCGCCCTCTGCAGCAACAAATCGTTGTTCAGTTTCAAAGGATAGTGGGTTTTCGCATGCTTCAGGATACCAATCACCCGTAAACTCATCGTGCTCTACCTTGCCTCCTTCACGTTCAGTACGTGATGGTCGGCGGCCATTTGCTCGTTCTCGGCGGACAAACATCACATGCCCATCAGCGGGTGAAACCAAAATTCCTGAATCTTGAGGTATTGGGCGATCTGGATCTCTCCAGAAGTTTGCAAAGAAAATGGCAATCATGAGGCAAAGAACGCCAAATAAGGGCAACAAGCCATTCAATGGATCAAGATAGATGCCTCCAATGAGGATTGCGATGCCTGATAATGCAAACGTTGCGACAGGTGCATGCCCTCCACGGGCGAGACCAGCCAAGTTGTTTCACCTCAGTTGTCAGCCCAAGGGTCGACATCGGAATTCCAAGTTTCTGTTGAAGGAGCTTCGGCTTCTTCGGCTGGCGCTTCTTCCTCAGCGACCGGTTCGGTTTCTTCGGCTGGCGCTTCTTCGGCTGCAGCCTCTTCGGCAGGTACTTCCTCAACAACCGGGGATTCTTCTTCAGACTCCTCTTCGATGAGTGCTTCAGCCTCTTCAACAGTCATTTCTGCCGCTCGAGCCTCGACCATTTCATCCATTCGCTCAGTAAAGGCTCTGGACATGTGTTGTGATTGTCGTTCGGCTTCAACTGCGCTCTCAATCATTTCATATCGTTCCTTGATAGCCTTGTTGAGATCTTCGAAGAGCGTCATGTGAGCAACATACCAATCGTCTCGAGCCTTCATTTCAGAAACGGCAAGTTTGAGATCGTTGTCAAGTTCTTCTGCGATTCCAAAGACCTTACCAAGACGGTCTTTTTCACGAGAGTATTTCTCTTCCATCGTCTGGAGTGCTGGTTCAAGGTGTTCGACGCGCTTGTCGGCCTTGGTCGCCTTCATTTCCAACTCCCGGATACGGAAATCCTTCTCAGCAATGAGGGATTCTTGTGCTTCTCGCTCGATTTCCTTGTCAATGATTTCTTTCTCAAGAACTTCAATCTCTGCACGTGCATCGACGAGTTCCTTTTCTTGAGTTTCATAGGCTGCGAAGAGTTTCTTCAAACGGTCGGTTTCAGTGGCCAAGGCCTCTTCAAGTTGACCGATTCGAACTTCAGGGGTGAGGGTTCCTTCTTCACTCATATATTCACCCGGAGGAATGCCTCCATTTCAACCCAGTCGCCTTTACCCTATGAAGACGACGCCTCTTTGAGGATGATTGCGACCTTCTCATTCCAATGCTGGAATCGTCATCTCAAGCAATCAGACAGCGTCTGTTGCTTCGACTAAGGATCGTGCAATTGATACTTCACCCATCGAGTGACCTGCATCAGGGATGATATGCAAAACGGAGTTGGGAAGTTGCTTATGCAATTCCCATGCACTCTTAACTGGGCAGACCATATCGTATCGACCTTGGACGATAACTGCTGGGATGTGTTGTATCGGTTCCGTATTGTTCAATATGTAAGAATCTTCTACGAATATTCCATTGATGAAATAATGGCATTCAATTCGAGCAAATGCTACAGCGAAATCAAGATCTTCCGCCTTTTCGAGATATTCAGGGTCTGGGAACAGTCGGCTTGTTGCCATCTCCCATCGCGTCCATTCCTTGGCAGCATTTCGTCGGACTTGGACATCCTCGCTTGTTAGTCGAGTGTAGTAAGCTGGAATCAATGCTGATCGTTCATCAGCAGGAATGTGCTGGTGATACGGTTCGAATGCATCAGGGAAGACATGGCTTGCACCATCTTGATAGAACCAGTGCAGTTCAGATTTCCTGCACATGAAAATACCTCGGAGGATGAACGAACGTACACGTTCCGGATGCGAAATTCCGTAGATCAGCGAGAGTGTTGACCCCCAAGAACCACCGAAGACATGCCATGTTTCAATATTGAAATGATTGCGAAGTGCCTCAATATCTGATACGAGATGCATGGTTGTATTGTCTACAAGATCAGCATAGGGCGTTGATTTACCACACCCTCGTTGATCGAACTGGATGATGTTCCATTTCTGTGGATCGAAATATTGCCGATATGAGGGTTGGCTTCCTCCGCCCGGACCACCGTGGATGACAATCACTGGTATTCCTTCGGGATTTCCTGCACACTCCCAAGCAATGGTATGTCGCTCGGAAACGGACAACATTCCAGTTGCGTATGCTTCGATTTTTGGATACAAGACGTCATCGATGGATTCTGACCCCATGCACCAATGGAGGTGCATGAGGATGATGTTGCTTTCGATGCCTTTTTTCGGCGTATACGCTGGCATGTGCATGAAGCAAGCGACGGACGTCTTCAACGACTGGGCACACCGAGGCAAAGATGAGGGGATGGAACGCGGTCACGGCCCAGCGGTTCGCGAAATGCTCGAGATTGCTTTGGAACGTGTTCTCTCAGAGCGTGATTCATTTTCATTCGCAGATTTAGGTTGTGGAAACGGTTGGGTTGTTCGCTTGGCTGCACAACATAAAAATTGTACGAAAGCCGATGGGTTCGATGGTGCAGAACATATGATTGTGAAAGCAAAATCCATCGATTCGAACAACGGGTATCACCTTGCACTGTTTCCACAAACGAAACCACCACAACAGTACGGCCTCATTCATTCGATGGAATTCATCTATTATTTGCACGACCCGAAACAGATGTTACAATTAATCCATGATGAATGGTTAACCGAGGAAGGTTGGGCAGTCATTGGTATTGATCACTATGCTGAGCATGAGGAAAGTCTTGGTTGGCCAGAAGCGCTCGATGTGCACATGTCCACGTTCTCAGAGCGAGAGTGGATTGAGATGTGGAAGGACGTTGGTTTTCGTGACGTTCACGCTTGGCGAGCCAACCAATCCTCAGATAAACCAGGCACGTTAGCCATCATTGGGAAGAAAGGTCTGCGTTAAATCCTAAGTTCATCCCTTGTGGTCCACACATTCTTACCTCGCCCTTGAAGAATGGGCATTTCTTACACGTATCCATGAATTCCATTGGAAGGCGCTTTGGTTCATCGATGCCGTTTGGATCTGCAGTCAAGCGCGCCATCCAATCAAGAAGGCTGCGTAATTCCGTTTCAGCTTCTTCATACATTTCTGCAGGCATTTGTACAAGACGTCCAGTGCTTGCAATCAACAATGCAGGAGGTCGTACGGCTCGTTGCTGGTCAACTGGTTTACCCTCCTCTTGGCGACGGAAGACCATCGAATAGAGGGTGAGTTGAAGGCGGTGGTTTCGTAGCATTTCTCGTTCAGAGTCATTCTGTGGTTCGAGCGAAAATGGTTCTTTCAAAGTTTCATACAATGGGTGTTCTTCCAATTTCTCCTCACGTCCACCTGATGTTTTAATGTCCACAATCTGCAGCCAAGGTTGTTCACCTTGGACACCTGCTAAAGCAAGATCTGCTTGTCCTTCAAAGAGTATTTTCACGGAATCAATGTGTGTCACATACGTTTGTTTGAGTGAAGTAAGAGGCGTTCGGATGAGGCCTTCAAATTCGATTTCATGGTCATAGAAGAAGGATGCTTCTGTGCGCAACCCTTCGATTTGACAACCATTCACTTCTTCACCATCGGCCATCCTTCCAAGAGAACCGTTCGTCAACAAGGTTGCGAGCTCAAGAATTCTTGCTCGTGTTTGCTTTTGTTCCTCTTCAGAGAGGCGATGCCATTCGGACTGTGATTGAAGTGCATCCTCGATTTCTTTGTTCGCTAGAAGGCGATTTTCTTGGCCATTCAACCAAACAGGACTGAGATTGAAATGTTCAGCCTTGAGAGATGCTGGATTCGCCAATCCAATCTCGACCAGTCGGTGAAACATTGAACCGAATGATGTTGCCGAAGGCCAACCAACGGCTGATTGTACGAAATCTTCTCCACCTGAACGATCTTTCAGTTCCTCTTCAGTACTGGACATCTCCAAAGATCTACCGACATCAAAAGGCTCACTACGCCATCCTTTCACATGCGATAACCAATATCTGCGACGACAAGAGTTGGCAGTATCCAACCCATGTGCTGTCACGCGAAGTGTTGGTGATTGACGTACGAGTTGTTGTTCTAGTTCCACAGTCTCAACCGAATCTGATAATTGCTCTTCCATAGCCATCCAATGCGAGAGTACAGAGGTTGGGCTTTGATTTGAAAAACAAGCGGGATGATGATACATACGCAATTGTTGGAGCGATGAATCCATGAATCCGCTCTCTCCGAAAAGAGCGAACGGGTTGAATTCCAACACTTGTTCACCATATTCACTCAACGGTTGGCCTTGAACATCGCCTTCGAGGCTCCATGCTTGTTCGGCCCCTGAATAGAGCCCCATGTATCGGAATCCATCCAGCATTAAATCCCCCATATTGTTCCCTTTGGATTTTATTTTCATCGTAACCATCGAATTCTCACCAATTGAACATGGAGCATTTGGTGCGCCTACAAATATGAGTCGGTCTTTCACTCGAGTCAAGGCTACGTAAAATTGCCGTCGCAACTCTGCCTGATTCTGAGCCTTGTTCATTTGTTCCGCCAACATCCAAAGAGCATCTTCTGGTTTATCCTTTGATTTCCAAGGTTGAATCCTTCCAGCAATAACATCAGGGGTAATCAACACGTTATTCTGCGCTTCGATGCTTGAACTTCTACGGCCTGCTTCGAACAAACCTGTAACGATGACAACAGGTGCTTGCAACCCCTTTGCACCATGGATGGTCATGATTTGAATCGCTCCACTCGTCGGGGTTGAACTCGCTTGTGGCCCCTTGTTTCCGAGGGTTGCAAATGCCTTCATTTGATCCAAAATCGCTGCAGGTTCATGGCCTGTGTCTGCTCCGATTTTCTGAACTAAAGCATACCACATTTCCGCAACCTGACGCTCAGATTCGTCGGGGTATGCAATCAGCAGATCACTGTAATCGAGCACCGCTTCAAACACCTCGTAGATTGCACCATGTTGAACCATTTGCGCAAATGCTGACAAAAGAGTCCCTTGCCGTGCTGAAGCGAAATACTCTGATGCGTGTTGCCAATAATTGTCAACATCAGATGTTTCGAGTATCTCTTCGATTTGAATGGAAGAAGCACCAATAATTGAAGATCGAAGCAAGGAATGAGCGGCATGTCTTGAATTTGGCTTGGCAAGAAGTTCCAGGGCAGCCATCATCGGTTGAACGACCGGTTGTTTGAGTAATTCGCCTTGCTTATCTGCCATAACGGGTAAACCTCGTAATTGAAGACGGGCAATCAAATCTGGAATGTGCTTCCGGGAATGGACAAGAATCATGACGTCTTCTGGAGAGATTGTTTCTTCTGGCTCAATTTCGATGAATGCTGCATCTTCGGATGACCATATTCGAGTCGGTGAGCCTCGAACCAATGCATCCAGCCTCGAAGCAATGAGTTCATGTTCAAGATGACGTAAGTTCGCATTTCCTGCATCAAAGAGATTGTATCCTTCCATCAAATCCAATGGCAATTCTCCAGTATCGTTTTGCGTTGGGAGCAACCATTCAATGACGCCAGCATTGGAGGTTTCTCGGCCTGCTTCGAGAGGTTGTGCAGTCGCATGGAAATCTCCAGGGAATTGATGGTGACGGGGGTCGAATGTGTCATCAAAGATATTGTTGAGGGTACGCAACAAACCTGGAGACGTTCGGAAATTTGTTCGAAGTTGAATATGGCCTTCTGCTCTCTCTTGCTTGATCGAGTCTTCAATGGCCAACCCCGAATCATCGATGCCGAAGGAAACATAATCCCAGGGCGCTGACTGTTCGTCACGATGAAAATCTGATGCCTGAATGAACGACCCCGATTCACCTCCTGCACCAACAGGACGAGGATCGCGACCATGCCCCTCTTGTGTAAAAGACACCAATCTTGATTCATTGCTTTCAATACTGTTCGCAATTCGAATGGATGCAACCATACGACGCATGACCGTTACCTCAGCCTGTCTGAATCGGTAGATGCTTTGCTTCATATCGCCAACGATACAAATGGTTGGATCCCAAGGGCCGGCCGGTGCTGGATGTTCATCCGATATTCCTTCTCGACGACCCCAAAGTCGGGATAAAAGACGTGCATGCTCGGGATTGGTATCCTGATATTCATCAATAATGAAGGCTCGATAACGTGCTCGAATCTGTTTCAAAAGCGCATATCGTCGCTGCAAATCAAGATGTTTTTGTTCGTCACCTTGCAGAAGGGTAAGGGCTCTTCGAATGTTATCATCCGACCATGGTTCATCCCCAAGGTCATCCAACGCTTGAACTGCCTCTGCAGGATACCAATGCCGAACAATCGCAGGGCAACGTGCAAGGAGCAAATCGCCAACCATAACTTGGACATCATCGAAATCGTGAGCCTCTTCCTGCGATTTCAGATGTCGAAGCAAATCTTGACAACCTGAGTGCACGAGATAGAGATCATTCAATACCTCGACTTGGAGTTCTCTCGAAACACGCAAATTTGCCTGAGGAGGTTCAGAGCTCAATTCAAGGCCAAGCGATTCGTAATCGTAACGCTCGTTCGCATCCCGATAATCAAATGGCCGTGATGGATTGAGACAATACGCAACTTTGGAGAGCATGAATACCAGTCGGCCGTCCGTTGGGTCATGGATACGATCTTGCAATCGTTGTGCAGCATCTGAAGCAGCGGTTGAAATCTGAGTTTTGAGAGCCTTCTCATCCTTTCCTTTCAGTACAGCAGACCATGTCATGAGACCTGCCGGCCAACCCGCTAGCGAATTGCTCCGAGGGAAGTTCCCTCCTTTCAGGATGGTCGGTTTGACTTCGCCCAGTTGGTTGAGTGAAGTCGCAGAAGATACAACTTGGTACAACCATTGCAGGCGTTGTGTCGGGGTATCAGGGAGTGTTTCTCTTGCTAAATGTGCAAGTTGATTGAAGCGGGTACTGGTTGTTTCTGTTTGTGCTGGTGCAACAAAAATCGAATGATATTGAAGGAAAACGTCGACCCATTCATTGAGAATTTGATGGACATCCTCAACTACAGAATCAATTAAGTGATGACATTCTTGCAAAATCATGTCCTCAATCAAGCGATCATCGGGAGGATTTGTTCCGTCCCATGGCAAGTTTGCGCGTATTGAACGTGAACGAAGGCGGCGTTTTGATTCCTCAACAAAGAGGGACGACTCGAGAAGACCTTGCAACACAGTTTGAGCGCTCTGTTGGCCTCCAAGTCGTATCGCTAGCCGGTTTCGAGCAGCGATAAATTCGTCAGCAGATTGGAGCATTCCTGCCTCGATGGCATCTCGAGCGTTACGAATCCTCCATGCCGCATTAAGGGCTTGACTGCGTAAGAGTGGGGCTTTTTCTTCTGGTAATTGTTCCCGACTCAGGTGAATGGCAACCAAATCAATGTGAGGAGCAAGAATCTCGGAAAGAAATGCGTCGATTGTCGAAATTGGTGCTGCTTCAAGCAACGACATCAGCATTGAAACGTCGCCTTGGTGACGAAGCCTGGGATCATGAACGCCCATTCGGTCTTGTTCTTTGACAGGATGTGCACGTAAGCATTGAATGCGTTGACGAATTCGTGAGCGTAATTCTGAAGCGGCCTTCCGTGTGAAGGTAATGGCTACAATCTCTTGTGGCAGGAGTCCTTTCCACTCACTCAACGGGGTTCGATCTCGTTTTGCTGCCAACACTTTTCCTGAACCAAATGGTTCCTGTCGAATTGGTGGAGGCAAAACGTACGTTGCACGTTGTTCAGCAGAAAGAAGATGTTGTACATAGCGTTCCGCCATCACAGTCGTTTTCCCTGTACCAGCTCCAGCATCCAACGCAATGTGTTGGTCTAAATTCAAACCTAATCGCTGGCTACGGTTGAATGAAATCATTTCAACTCACCTCCAATCGATGCTGATGGACATGCACTTGCAAGAGAACAGTAGGAACAATGCGACCCTGGTGTGGGATGGTTCCATCCTAAGGCGCTTGCATCTCGCGCTCGAAGCGCAGCCGTAATTCGGGAACTCATCCATGCTCGGAAACTGTTACTCTGCGGACTGGAACCCTCATTTGGAATCCGGAAATGGTTGCCAGAAAAAGTGGTGGTTGTGCCAAGATTGAGGTGCGCTGTGAGCGGATGAAAACTTGGATCCATCTCAACAAAGTGCTCTGTATCATCGCCAACCTCAGAAATTCCAACACCAACAACCCGGTCACCCGGATGAGCGATTTCCCAGGCGCGTGCATACAGTGCAAGTTGAATCTCTTTGAACAATCCGGAGGTGTGACGTGCTCCCGTTTGCCCGAGTTTCGGTCCTTCAATCGTTTTAATGTCTCGAATGATGATGAACCGTTTTGCTGGAGGTTCTTGACCACTAAAGACGAGCGGGAGTTGCTCCGCATTCTCTGCATACAGGCCTTTTTGATTCAGCGATTCTAAATCCTCAACTGAGAGAAGAAGATGGTCAACTCGGTCAATGCGGCCACGAACATTGATCGTAGAAGTGACCATCAAATCATCATACCCTTCGATTTCAACATAATGTTCGCCTGAATTTTGAAGCGCCCATTCGCTTGCTATTGGGGCTGAAGATGTCAGGCTTAAATCCGCAAGAAGAAGACGCCCTAGTCGTCCACGAATAGGCAATGTTTTGCTTCCATCAATCCACGCAATCCAATCCTCAGGCAAACATCCGATGAGATCGTTGCAACGATGAACAGAAACGGCATTGGTTCTCGCTAGCCATGGAGCAATCTCAGACAGTCGCCCGAGCAGGCTCTCCCAAATTTCACTCTCTGAAAGCGGTATACCGACATGCATTGGGATTCCTTCTGAAAGTGGCTGACCTCCGACCTCTATTCCCAACATCGTCATAAGATGCTCTTCAATGAAGTGAATCAGTGTACCTTTTGCAAGAGGCGCGATGTCTTCAGAGGGTTCTGGATTGGATTCTGTTGCCTCTAATATTTGTTCAGTCCAAGCCTGACGAGGACAAAGGAACCACGGATTTAACCGGCTTGTTGACCAAACCTTCCCATCATCATCTCTTGTTCGAGTAGAAAGAATAGCGTCGAGACTCTCAGAATCGTACTGAGGTGGAGGCAATGGCCTAGGATCGATGGAAGGGCCTCTCGAAATTCCAT
>Ga0213864_10000417_pt1 | contig 19182 bp, 29 predicted proteins | sample PICome_5_FD_160078 | JGI IMG/M metagenome (GOLD analysis project Ga0213864, IMG submission 160078) | Coastal seawater microbial communities near Pivers Island, North Carolina, United States - PICO247 | ecosystem: Environmental > Aquatic > Marine > Coastal | place: USA: North Carolina... | reverse complement strand
ATGATGATGAAACTGTAACAGTTGAATGCATGATGGTTATTGAAGATACGCACAATCGTTATATGGGTAGCACACGCCTAGCTGTTACCGACTACAAGCATAACGCCATTAAAAACCCTAATGCTGTGCAAATTCATAACACAGAACAAAGGGCTAGAACCAAGTGCATATTTGAAATGACAGGTCTAGGATATGAAATCTATCGTGGTCAATTTGAAGTAGGTGAATTATCTAAAAACCAACTGTTTATTCTTAATAGTCTTATCAAGGCTTACAAAATAGATGTAGATTTAATTTGCAAGGCTTACAAAGTTAAAGCTGTTGAAGAACTAAACACAGGCACATTTGAAAAGGTTATTAATCAAATTGCTACAAAATATGGTGCAAACAATGTTTAAGCCATACGACTTGTACTTGGTGGCTATTTATTTAATAGCTTTATTTCTAACTTATGCTAATTATGAGCCTGCTTATGTAATGACAGGTTTAGGTGTTGGTTGTATCAGTTATTGCTTAATAAGGAGTTTATATGAAGATTTATGATATGGAACAGCGTACACCTGAATGGTTTGCAGTCAGGTGTGGTGTGATTACAGGTAGTGGTATTAATCGCCTGCTTAATCTTAAAACCATGACATACGCTAAAGCAGCCGGTGATTCTTACATTAATCAGTTATTAGCAGAAAAATTAACAGGTAGGATTGTTCCTACTTATCAATCCCCTGCTATGGCTAGAGGCGTTGAATTAGAGTCTGATGCACTTGCCTGGTATATGTTACAAACCAATCGAGCAGTTGATACAGTTGGCTTTATTAAGCATGACGAACTTGAGATAGGTTGTAGTCCTGATGGTATAGCTGAAGATAGAGGCATTGAAATTAAATGCCCTCTTGACCCTAACCACGCAGGAACTTTACGCAGTCGTGAAGTACCAGAAAAATACTATCCACAAGTGCAGACTTGTATGTGGTTGACAGGCAAAAAGTATTGGGATTATGTGTCTTATACAGACAGCAATATGCCCAATATTATTATTACTGTCGAATTTGATGAGCAATGGATTAAAAAGATGCTTGAAATCGTTTTACCTGTTCACAATGAATTAAATGCTTTGTATTTAGAACTAAAAGATAAGGAGTTAATATGACAACAATAAAGAAACCCTTTTTAATGCCTAGTGATATCGAGAGGATATATGGTATTAGCAAGGAAAAACTAGCAGCCATGCGTTACAAAAAGACAGGACCTAAATGTTATACATTACCTAGTCGTAACTTTGTGTATTACCCAGATGATATTAATGAATACCTAAGATTTGGTTTTGAGGGGGTAAATAATGTTAATTAAGGATTTAAAAATCAATAAATATACTGTTAAGATAACAGAATACGAAAAGGAGTATGGTGAAACATTTCGAGTGTATTGCGAGAAAGCAAATCATTACAATCCCTTTTCACGAACATTTGACGATACGATGGCTTCTATCAATTTGCTGATTAGTGACAAATGCAGTGACAATGAGAAAAAGGCAGCTATTAAAAAGGCAAATGATTGGGTTAAAGAAAATGCTGATAAGGACATAGAAGATATGTCACCTATCAGGGTTATCTTTCAACAAAATGCAAATTGGTTAATTTAATACAGGAGATAACATGGCAAAACCAATGATAAATGTCGTAATAGGCAAAGAAAAAGAGAAGCACACACCTCACGAAAAAGACGAGGATGGTAAAGGTGCTTTATGGAAAGAGGAAAATCCAAAATCAGAAAGACATCCTAACTTAACTGGTCATATTCGCCTTAATGGTAAATATTACTGGCTTAATGGTTGGATGAATGAAAGCAATCCTTCTGATAATGAGGACTTTCCTTTTAATCTATAATTTTTATGGGCAAGTCGTTGCTACCGACATTTTCCCCCCAAGTTAATCTACCTGGTGATGGCTTGCCCTTTTTTAAGGAGTACAAATGGAATATATACACGCAGGAATTAGAATTAAGAATTACCTAAAGCTAAAGGGTAAAACACAAAACGAATTAGCAAGAGCATTAGAAACCAGTCCTGCACAAATTGTAAGGTATTTAAAGCAACCCAATATTAAGGTGCATACTGCACAAAGAATAGCTAATTACTTAGATGTTTCATTGGTTGAATTGCTAGGTATTAATGATGCCTAAGAAAGCAGACGATGCAATATTAAATAGCCTTTTACAAGGCAAATACTACAGGGCTGAAACGCCTGACCAATTACAAAACCTATTTAAAACCTTGACTGAGCAATACAATAAAAGTCAATGGATAGAAGTACAAATGCGTAGCGATGATGTTAGAACACTTAAGCAAAACAATTCTTTACACGCCTATTGCCAAGATTTAGCAGATGCATTTAATGATGCTGGTATTCTGCCACAGCATTTCTTTAGGAAGGGATTTAAGATTAAGTGGACTATGGACATGATAAAAGAGAATATCTGGAAGCCTGTTCAGAAAGCTATTACTAAGAATGCTAAAACCAGCAAAGCCACCAAAGCAGAGATTATAGAGACCTATGATGTCATTAACCTAGAAATAGGTGAACGCTATGGTATTCATGTCGAATGGAAGTCTAGGAGATGACGACTTACAGAAAATGTAAGATATGTAGGAAACGAGTAAAAAAAGAAGATGTTTCAATGTTTCATTTAAAGTCATTTTGTAGTTTTGAGCATTTAAAAGAGTATATTAGAAGTGAACAAGGTCAAACCTATATACGCAGACAAATAGCAGTATCAGAAAGGCGAGAGAAAGAAACACTAAAGACTAAAAAGGATTACATTAAGGAAGCTCAAGCAGCAGTCAACAAATATGTAAGGATGCGAGATATCTACAAAGGTTATGACTGCATTAGTTGCAAGAAGGCATACGATGGCAATAAATATAATTGGGATGCAGGTCATTTGATAAGTCGCAGACATCCTAAAACAAGGTTTAATCTTTGGAATATTAACTTGCAATGCGTCAAGTGCAATCGCTATGGCTATGGTGAATTATTAGAATATCGTAGCAATTTGAAAGCTAGGATAGGAAAAGAAAAGGTAAATTGGATACAGGATAACTTTAGAGAAGAACATAAATTTACGATTGATTATCTGCAACGCCTAAAAAGGATATTTAATAAAAAGGCAAGATTATTAGAGAAAAAGATTAATGCAAAAAGTAATTGATATGCGCATAAATAATAATAATTTAAAAATTACTTCACAACAGGCGAAAGTCTGATTATGATTTAAGTGTGCAGTCCACAGTCAGTTTAGGTGGGAACTGTGACAAAGCTGAAAGGAGTAAAACAGCACCTGCACAATGTTCATTGTAACTACAAATCCCACCAAAAGATACACAGGGTTGTATATGTATGCTTACCTGTCTAAACAAATAAGAACCATGTCAAGTGCAGACTTAAAATGCTACTCCGTAAGGGAAAAACAAGCTAATGAAAAACCGGTGCGCTGACTACGCCTGTCAACATCGACCTGAGATAATAACTAGAAATATTAGCGAGTTTACAGGATGCACAAGGATGTGCCAGGGACTTCATCTAGCAATAGGTGTCGATTCGAGTACCAAGCCTTAGGGCTTTATCGCAAAATGCGATTTGGGTTATTTAGCTGTACCTGTCTAGGGCTAAGTATCTCAGGGAAAGAGGCGTATTATAATTAAAATAGGAGTAAAGATGGAAAATAAACAAAAATGTACAAGCTGTGGTCATTCAGAATTGAAATGGGATATTAATATTGGCAGAAAGAAAGAGGGCGATAAAATCCTTTTATTTCATGGTCATGCAGTTGCTTTTGAAGATGTGGCAAGGATGTGTATATTCTTTATGAATAACGAAGATATTTTATATCCACCAGATAAAGGATATAAAGGTGCTAGATTATTTCAGCAATATATTGTTGATGTTTTGAAAACCAGACAAGTTCCTAAAGATGAAAAATATAGAATAAGGAAAAATCATGGAATTACGAAAGCACCAGATTAAAGCTATACACCAGATAAGGGAAACAATTAGGCAGGGTACTAGGTCTATGATATTAGCTGCGCCTTGTGCATTTGGTAAAACCATTACTGCTGCTCATATTCTTAAATCAGCTCAAGATAAAGGCAATAGGGCTATCTTTATTGCTGATAGGATAAAGCTAGTAGACCAAACGGAAAACGCCTTTGAAGGCTTTGGCATTGATTATGGCGTACAAATGTCTAATCACTATAAGACTAATGAAGAAAAGCTAATACAGCTAGCAAGTGTACAAACCTTAACACGCAGAATGGGAGACACCTTTGATTATGACTTGGCTATAGTTGATGAGGCGCACACAAACTACGAAACCATAAAGAAGGCTATGAAGCTAAACCCTAAATGTATCTTTATTGGTATGACAGCAACGCCTTACAGTAAAGGTCTTGGCTTGTACTACAAACAGCTTATAGTGCCTATTACAACACGAGAACTGTTAGACGCAGGTTACTTAACGCCTATTCAATATTATGGTGGTACATCAGTTGATTTATCTAATATAAAACGCAGAGCATTAGCTACAGGTGGAAGTGACTATGACCCAATAGAACTATCTACCAGGATTGAAAAAGATAAAGACAAATTATCTGGCGATATCGTAAAAAATTATATTGCGCATGGAGAAGGTAAAATGGCTATAGCCTTTAGTCCATCGATTAATCACAGCAAATACCTTGCAGAACTATTTATTCACAATGGCATACCGGCAGCCCACATTGATGGATATATGGATAATAGTGAAAGAAAGAAGCTATATGCTTTGCATGAATCCCATGAGATACAAGTATTGTGCTGTTCACGATTACTAGGCGTAGGATATGACAATCCTGAAGCAACTGTGCTTATTGATTGCTTTCCTACTAAAAGCACTATTGTCTATCAACAACGATTAGGAAGAATAACTAGATTACATGAGAATAAGCCTCATGCTATTTATCTTGACCACGCAGGTAATACGCAACAATTTGGATTCTATGAGGATTTAGTTCCTTATCAATTACATAACAAAGAAACCTATAATGAGAAAAAGTTAGTTAAACGAGATAAAAAAGAGAATAAGCCAAACGTATGTCCTGAATGCAGTCAAATCTTTGAGGGCATTAAATGTGAATGTGGCTATACCATAGATATGAAACGAGCCATAAGAACTGATAAGACTATGCTAAAGAAACTTAATCAGGCTGAGCGAAATAACATCCTCGAAAGTATTGAGACAAAGGCTAGGTGGTACAATCAATTAAAACTCCTGGAATCCATTAGAGGATATAAGAAAGGATTTGCAGAGAAGGTTTATCTTAGGAAATTTAGTGTTTACCCTAATGATGTGCCAAGACATATTGAAGTGAAAATAGACCCAGATGTACAGAATTATGTACGCAGTTGCCTAATAGCTTTTAGCAAATATAACATAAGTCCCTGATTTTATTACATATTTAGTTATATACATTTATGTAAATAATAGTAATATATATATGTAGATTAATTAAGGAGTAACATTGGAAGATAACAATTACAACGCATTCGTACTAGCCCTTTCGTTAGCAATAACAGCACCTAGTGATGAAATGGCACAATCAACCTTATCTATGGCACAAGACTTTAGTCTTAACCTAGATGAAATACAGTTTGCTAAAGCTAAGAAAGTAGTAGATAAAGCTAATAGGTTAGGTCAGTTAGATGAGCTTATAGCTGAAAAAGGTAAAATCATAGGTGATATCACCGAAGCATACATAAGGAGTCAAAATGCATAAATATACATTAATCGCACTAAGTGTAGTAATATTAGGCTTTATAGGTAATCTTGATTATCAGGATGAAGTCAATGAAGAACAACTTTATACCAATATGGTTTGTGATGGCTATTGGGCTAACTATCGCAATTTAGATATAGATTGTGATAAGCATAGAGGTACAAGCCCAAACTGAAGTCGATGAAATTATCGAGGAGTTTCTATCAACTGAGGCTAACCTTTGGGAATCACTAAGTAGGAATGGAATCCTCTCTAAAGATACACCAGAAAACATAAAAGCTGCGATACTTAACAAGGATGTCGAGTATCTTGGTTTAATCTTATATAGTCAAATCATTGCCTATGCTTTATCAAGCAATCAAAATAGTTTAGACTTAACACAAAAGCAAATCAAAAATTATCAATAATGGCAATGGGTAGACCACAAAGAGAACTCACACCAGAAGAATATTCTGTAATAGAGGAATGTTCTAAAAGAGGCATGAGTAAAGACGAAATAGCAGGTTTATTGCGCATTTCACCTACAACATTACGAGAAATAGAGGGCAGAGATGGTGGAAAACTTACTGATGCTTTATCCTATGGGAAATCCAATGGCATTTATGAAGTGTCTGGTCATTTACTAAAGCATACTAAAAGATATGTTGAAGCCACTAAATATTATTTGAATAGCAAAGCTGGATGGACACAAGATAATCTACAGGGATTAAATCATGCGCCTGTAACTATCAATATCGTGAAACCTGATGGCATCGATTAAGCCTACTGTTCCCCAATACAAATACATTACTTCTTCTGCAAAGTTTCCTGCATTTGTAGCAGGTTTTGGTGCAGGTAAAACAGAAGCAGCCATTTTACGCTCTGTGATTGGTTTATTGTCTTGTCCTAATATCAATCGTGCTTTCTATCAGCCTACCTATGACTTGATACGAATGATTGCGTTTCCTCGATTCGAGGAGATACTGACTGAAATGGAAATACCTTATAGATTATCTAAGTCACCACTTAATCAACTCAATGTAGCTGGTTATGGAATTATCTACTTTAGGTCTATGGAGAATGTTAATCGTATTGTAGGTTATGAAGTAGGAGATAGCGATATAGACGAATTAGATACGCTCAAGAAAGAAGATGCAGCTAAAGCATGGAGACAGATTCTAGCTAGGAATCGACAGTACAAAACTAATGGGAAAAATACCATAGGCGTAACAACAACACCTGAAGGATTTAAGTTTGTCTATGATACCTGGAAGAAGAATCCGAAAGAAGGCTATGAAATTATCCAAGCACCTACTTATAGCAATCCTCACCTACCTGATGATTACATTAAAAACCTACAAGATATGTACACAGATAATTTGCTTAATTCTTACATCGAAGGTGAATTCGTCAACCTAGTATCAGGCTCAGTCTACAATAGCTACGATAGAGTCAAATGTATGAGCAATGAAGTAATACAACCTTATGAAGCATTGCACATTGGCTGTGACTTTAACGTAACCAAGCAAGCAGCAACTATTTATGTTGTAAGGAATGGACACGAATATCACGCAGTAGATGAACTGTACAATATGTACGATACACCTGAAATGATTAGGATTATTAAAGATAAATGGTATGACAAGGGACATCCAGTTTACATCTATCCTGATGCATCAGGTAAAAGCAGAAAGACAGTTAACGCATCAACGTCTGATATTGCTATGCTACAGCAAGAAGGATTTAGAGTATTAGCTAATGCATCAAACCCTGCTGTTAAAGATAGGGTAATGGCAATGAATAATGCGCTAGAAAAAGGTAGGGTAAAAATAAATGCACACAAATGTCCACAAACAGCAGATTGTTTAGAGCAACAAGCATATAATAGCAATGGCGAGCCGGATAAAAGTACAGGTTATGACCATCAGAACGATGCAACTACTTATCCAATCGCATACTTAATGCCAATCAAGAAACCTGTCGCAAATGTAGACTTTAGGTTTGCGATGTAGTAATAAGGTAATATAATAGAATGAATCTAATTAGAGAACATTAATGTCAGTCGATACTCAACATCCACAGTACGAGTTATATAAGCCTATCTGGGACAAAACCAGAGATTCAGTTAAAGGCTCAGTTGCAGTCAAAGAGAAAAAGCATAAGTATTTGCCTGTGCCAGATAACAATGCATTAGATGAGAGAAAGGGTACAGAAACAGTAAGATACAGACAATATTTGCGTAGAGCCTTATTTACTAACTTTACTGCTCGTACTAAAAATGCCTTATTAGGTGCAGCCTTTCGTAAAGACCCAGTTATGCAATTACCAGAAGGTCTTGAATACCTTAAATACAACGCAACAGGAGATGGCTTATCACTTACACAAATGGCAAAGGATGAGCTATCTAATCTGCTAGAGACTGGTCGATGTGGATTCCTGGTAGATTATCCAGAAACACCAGATGGACTTAGTGCAGAGGAAGTACAAGAGTATGGATTGGCAGCTTCCATTATTCCTTATACAGCAGAACAGATTGTTAACTGGAAAACGCACAATATGTATGGGCGTAAGATGGTTGGGCTGATTGTATTAGCAGAAACCTATCAAGATGATGAAGATGATTTTCAGCATGAAGATAAGACACAATACAGAGTGTTACGACATAGACCTGATGGATACACACAACAAATATATCGTGATGGTGAGCCTGTAACTGAAGAAATATATCCTCGCAAGGCAGATGGCTCAACTTGGGGTTACATTCCCTTTCAATTCGTTGGTAGCAAGAACAATGACGCTACGATTGACGACAGTCCTTTAGCTGATATTGCAGATGTGAATATAGCGCACTATAGAAATAGTGCTGACTATGAAGAATCCTGCTTTATCACAGGACAACCATCACTTTTTATTACCCACTCACTTAGCCCAGAACAATGGCTAGAATACAATCCTATGGGTGTAAAGCTAGGCAGTCGTGAAGGTCATGTCTTAGGTGAAACTGGTTCAGCTACCTTATTACAGGCTAGTCCTAACAGTCTTGTCCTAGAAGCCATGAAAGCCAAAGAATCTGCAATGGTAATGATAGGTGCTAGGATTATCACAGACAGAGGTAACAACGAGACAGCAGAAGGCGCAAGGATACGATTTGCTAGTGAGAATTCTGTATTAGGTGATTTAGTGCATAACTTATCTGAAGCCATAGAAATATGTATTGAATGGTGCGGTGAGTTTATGGGCGTACCTATAGATGATATTGAGTTTGACCTTAATGATGAGTTTTACGATAAGAATGTTGACCCACAATTAATCATGTCTATGATTCAGTTACTAGACAGGGATATTATCGGTGAGGAAGATATCTTTAAGAGACTTAAATCAGGTGGCTTAATTGATGCAGAGCGTACGTTAGATATGGTAAAAGAGGAGAGAGGATTAGCCAATCCTTTAGTCTGATATGGCAAAAGACCCACGATTAGAGCGTTATAATCTAGCAGGCTATAACAAGCCTAAACGCACTCCTAAACATCCTGAGAAAAGCCATGTTGTCTTAGCTAAATCAGGAGATGAAGTCAAGCTGATTAGGTTTGGTCAACAGGGTGTGTCTGGTAGCCCAGCTAGAAAGGGTGAAAGCAAAGCAGATAAAGCTAGACGAGCATCATTTAAAGCAAGACACGCTAAGAATATAGCAAAAGGCAAAATGTCAGCAGCTTATTGGTCTGACAAAGTAAAATGGTGATATGGCAACAACCAATGAACAGCTAATAAATGCTTTAACTCGTCACCAAATATTTATACAACGATATGCAAGGGGTAGAGAACAACAGGCAATAGATACTATTAATCGTATTATGGAAACGATTGAGGGTAGGCTTACCGGTAATTTAACAGAGTTAAGTAAAGCCAGACTAGATACTTTATTACTAGACTTAAGACAATTATCCAATGGTCTGTATAAAGAGATGGCTGATGAGATTATGGATGAACTCATTGACTTTACCGATTATGAAGTTGGTTTTACTAAAAGAATGTTAGATAGATTAACAGCAGGAGAAACAGCATTACCTGCACCAGAACAAATTCAATCGGCTATTTATAGTAATGTGATGAAACTAGAACCTACTAAAAACTATACGATTGGTGCTGTTTTAGGTGAATTTGCAAGTAAGAAAGCAGTACAAATAACACAAACAATTACAGATGGTGTCGTTATTGGTGATACAACGCCAACTATTATTCAATCTCTTAGAAATATGTTTGGATTACAAAAGAACCAGGCATCTACATTAGCCAGAACTATTACTAATTTTATAGCAACTCAAGCTAGAGAAGCTGTATATAGAGAAAACCAAGATATCTTTGAAGGCTATGAATGGGTAGCAACATTAGATTCTAGAACCAGTCTAATTTGTGCTTCTCGTGATGGTCAAATATATCCTTTTGGCAATGACCCTATTAAAAGCCCTAAACCACCTGCACATTTTAGTTGCAGGTCAACCATTGTGCCTGTCGTTAAAAGCCAATTTAGTCTATTTAGACGAGGCGAAGGTACAAGACCTAGTAGAGGTAGCAGAGGTACGAGACAAGTCCCTGCTGAAACTAATTATGAGCAATGGCTTCGACAACAATCAGAGCCATTTCAACAAGAGGTGCTAGGTAGCACAAAGGCTCGACTATTTCGTGAGGGAAATCTAAACCTTAGTAGATTTGTTGACCAAGCTGGTCGCAACTACACTATAGATGAACTACGAAACTTAGAACCTATGACTTTTGAGGAATTAGGACTTTAACAACGCTACAGAGTAGCAACTTGCAAACTAGAGGTGAGCATGGATATATTAAATACAATAGAAATAGATGACGAAACTAAAACTAAACTAAAAGATGCTTTTGATAAGGAGTTTAATGCTAAGCTAGATGAGTCCGTTAAAGGGCTTAAATCTAAGAATGATGAACTACTAGCTGAAAAGCAGAAATGGTTAAAGGAACGAGATGAAGCACAGCAAAAAGAAGAAGAAGCGAGGCTATTAGCCCAGAAGCAAGCTGAAGATAAAGCTAAAGCAGAGAATGATTACAAGCAACTCTTTGAGTCGCAGAAGTCAGAAGCCGAACAGCTTAAGAATCAGCTTAGCCAATTCCAAGAAAATATCAGATTACAAAAAGTACAGTCTGAGGCATCTAAACTTGCATCAACATTGACTAAAGATGTAAATAAGGCGAAAATACTAGAACAACAATTTCGCCAGAGGCTACAGATTGTTGATAACGAATTAAGGGTTGTTGACGATAGAGGTCAACTCACAGTCGCAACTCTTGATGAATTGACGAACACAATCAAAGAATCTTATCCATTCCTGGTTGATGGTAGTCAAGCCACAGGTGGTAGTGCCACGCGCTCACAAGGCAGGGCTGATGTGAGTAAAAGAGAAATCACTCGAACTGAATTTGATGGTTTAAGTCAAAATGACCGAGCCAAATATCTTCGTGAGGGTGGTAAAATTGTTAACGCATAATATATAGGAAACTTATAATGGCAAATACACTTACAAACTTAGCAGGCGATATTTATAAGGCTGCAGATGTTGTGGGTAGAGAACTTGTTGGCTTTATCCCTGCATCAACCATTAACGCTAATGGCTCAGAAAGAGTTGCCAAAGGCGATACAGTAAGAGCTTCCTTCACTAGAACTGCTTCACCTACCAACGTATCTGAAAGCATGACTATTCCTGAAGGAACAGACCAAACTGTAGATAACAAAACACTTTCAATCTCTAATGCTCGTGCAGTACAAATCCCATACACAGGAGAAGATGTCAGACACCTAAATAATGGTATCGGCTATGAAACTGTTTATGGTGACCAAATTGCTCAAGCTATGAGAGCATTGTGCAACGAAATCGAAGAAGATTTAGCACAAGCTGCTTACCAAGGTGCTTCACGTGCTTATGGTACAGCAGGTACTACTCCATTTGCTTCTACACTAGAAGATGGCGCACAAATCCTTAAAGTACTTGAGGATAATGGTATGCCTTCAGATGGACAAGTATCATTAGTGCTTGGAACAACTGCTGGTGTTAACCTTAGAAAACTTACTCAGTTAACTAAAGTTAATGAAGCAGGTGATTCTAACCTTCTTAGACAAGGTATCTTAGGCGATATCTTTGGCATGAATGTTAGACAATCAGCTAAAGTACAATCACACGTTAAAGGCGCAGGTACAGGTTACGATGTTGACTTAGGTGCTGGTTACAGTATTGGCGATACAACTATTCACTTAGATGGTGGTACTGTTAATACTACTGGTATTAAATCAGGTGATGTTATTACCTTTGCTGGCGATAGCAACAAATACATCGTTAATACTGGTACAACTGAAGTTGAAGCTGATATTGTTATCGGTAGTCCTGGACTACAAGCAGCACTTGCTGATGCAGTAGAAGCAACAATTGGTAATAGCTATGTAGCAAACATGGCATTCCACAGAGCTGCACTAGAATTAGCTGTACGCGCACCTGCTGTCCCAGAAGGTGGCGATGCTGCTGATGATGCTATGACTATAGTTGACCCACATTCAGGTCTCGTATTCGAGGTCAGAATGTACAGAGGCTACAGAAAGAGCATGATTGAAGTAGCTGCTTCATGGGGTGTTAAAGCATGGAAGCCTGACTTCATTGCAACACTTCTTGGTTAGTATTAACCTATACGAGAGGGCTGAAATATGCCCTCTCACAACCTTGAGGACATAAATGGCATTAGTAGTAGAAGATGGTTCAAATGTAAGTGGCGCAAACACTTATGTAACACTTGCTGAGTTTAAGGCTTGGGCAGATGAGCGTGGGATTACCTACGATAATGATGCAAAAGTGACTCAGCATATCTACAGAGCAATGGACTTTATAGAAAGGCAGAACTTTCAAGGCAGAAAAGCTAACGAAACACAACCTTTACAATTTCCTAGAACTGATGTCATTATCGATGGTTATTATGTCGATGCCAATGAAATCCCTAAAGAACTAAAGATTGCCCTTTACGAGCAAATCAATATAGAACATCTTGGTTATTCTAATCTTGCAACAGTAGATAGAAGAACCATTAGTGAAAGTATAGGAGATATATCTGTAACCTATGCTAATAATAGCAGTAGCAAGACAGATACTCCTGCATTAACTTACGCACTTAAGAAACTAATCATATCCCCTCAAACAGTAACGAGAGCTTAACATGGCTCACGCAGGTGCATTTGATTACGAGAAAATGCAAGCCACAGCACTAAAGATGCTGCAAAGGTTTGGGGAAGAATATACATTTACCAGAACTACAGATGGTGCATACAATCCTGCAACCGGCAAAACAAGCCAAACAACAAGTAACTTTAGTAAATTCTGCGCTATTTTTGACTATAACGATAGGGAAAGAGCCTTAGAGTCTATACAAGCAGGAGATAGACGAGTCATAGCAGAACAATACAGCTATCAGATAGGTGATAAAGTTAGCATTAACTCAGAAAGCTATCGAGTTGTATCTGTTGAGGAAATTAATCCTAGTGGTACTAAAGTATTAAGCACATTGCAGGTACGCAAATGACTTATAAACAAGATATGCATAATTATACGATTAATCTTGGCAAGCAAACTGATGAAGTAGTTCGAGGAACTTTATTTGATTTATCAAGTGCTATTATTAAAGATACGCCTGTTGACACAGGTCGTTTAAGAGGTAATTGGATGGCATCTGTTGATAAAAGACATAACAGAACAACCAAAAGAACAGATAGCACAGGTAATTCAACCATAGGTCAAATATCACAAGATATACAATTAATGGGATTAGGACATACCTTTTACCTTATGAATAATTTACCTTACGCAGAAAGAATAGAATATGGCTATTCAGGTCAAGCACCACAAGGTATGGTAAGAAAAAATATAGCAAGATTACAATCTATGTTAGATAGACAATCTAAGAGGATTAAATGAGTACATTTTTTAACGATATTGAGGCAGCATTAATGACACAGTTAAGCACTTTGTCAGGCGCACCAGATATTGCATATCCCAATATTAACTATGAGCCTACTACTGGTAGTGCTTATTTAAGGGCTAACATGATACCTGTAGAAACCCTACAGGCATCGTTAGGCACATCAGGAAAAGACGAAACAAATGGCATCTTACAAATTGATGTGGTTCAACCAGCAGGAGAAGGTAGGTCAACTTTACCAGATTCTATTGCAGACCATTTCAAAAGAGGCACAGTTATGTCGTATAATGGTGTGAATGTCAGAGTACGAAGCGTAAGCATAGGCTCTGCCATAAGAGAGGAAGCATGGTACTTTGTGCCTGTTTCCATAGATTTTCAATCATATACTGAGGCAAGAACATGACGATAGCAAATGGCGCACAACATAGCCTACATTTCGTAGCAGAAAGTAGCTATGGCACAACTCCTTCTACGCCTACCTGGACACCAATGCCACATACAGGAACGACTTTGGCTCTAACGAAGGATGCCATTGAGTCAGAAAAATTGCGTGGTGACAGGCAAGTAGAAGATTTTAGACATGGTAATAAAACAATCGGTGGAGATGTTACAGCAGAATTAGAATATGGTGCATTTGACGATGTACTAGAAGCTGTAATGTGTGGAACTTGGACAACGAATGTCCTTAAAAGTGGCTCTACCAGACGCTCATTTACCATAGAACGAAAGTTTGCTGATTTAGATACTGCTGAATATCACAGACATACAGGCTGTGAATTCAATACAATGTCTTTATCAGTAAGCCCTAACGCAATGGTAATGGCTACCTTTGGCGTAGTAGGTAAAGATATTACTTTAGCAACTTCTGAAGTAGCATCATCTACTTATTCTGCTGATGTAGGCAATACGCCTTTTGATTCCTTTACAGGTTCAATTACAGAAGGTGGCTCAAGCATTGCAACTGTAACCAGCCTAGAAATGACTGTTGAGAATGGCTTAGAACCACTATTTAGTGTAGGTTCTGCTACTACCAATAGACCATCTATAGGCAAATCAAGAGTAACTGGCACTTTAACTACATACTTTGACAGCAAAGCTCTCTATGAGAAGTTTGTAAATGAAACTGCTAGTGAAATCGTACTAACACTTACTGATGTTGATGGTAATGATATCCAGATTGATATTCCTAATGTGAAATACAATTCTGGTCAACCAGATGTATCAGGCGAAGGCTCAGTAACAGTAACAATGGACTTTGTAGCTTTATATAGCTCATCTGACGCAAGTCAGTTAGTCATTACTAGGACTGCTGCCTAATTAGGAGTAAATATGGAACTGTCTGATTTGCAGACAGTCGATAACCATGAAACAGGTGCAGAGTGTCAAATACTCTCACCTGTTGATGGTAAGTTGACTGATGTTTTTATTAAGTTAAAAGGCATCGATTCTAAGGAGTGGAGAAGCCAAAAGAAAAAGCAAACATCTAAGCTATTATCTGCTAGAGCATCTGGCAAAATAGAAGATTTAGATTTTGATGCCTTAGATATTGAAGCCCTTGTTGAATGTACTATAGATTGGAAAGGCATTAAGGATGGCAAGAAGGATTATCCTTGCACTAAAGATAATGCCAGGAATCTATACAAAAACTCACCTTTTATTGTACAACAGCTATTAGAGTTTGTAGGTAGGCGAGAAAATTTTACTCAGGGCTAATTGATGAGTTTGTCGATTATGGCAAATGGTGTTATTGGGTAAATAGCATCCCTGAAGGCTCAAAAATTAGTCGTTTAGAAACATTTAAACAAGTAGAGAAATCAACCGGCAAGAAACCTAAAGAACTTGCTAATGCGCCTCAATTAAGGCATGAGTTAAACTATGTTTTCAATGCGTATAGTTCTCTTATGGATTATACTTATACAGAAATCTCTAATTATATGGAATTAACAGGCATCGTATTAGATGATTGGGAAATTAGGGCTATAATGGAATTAGCACGAAACAGGAAATAGCATGGCACAAATTAATCTACTACTACAAGCAGAAACTTCTCAAGCTAAGAAGAATGTAGATAATTATACTCGCTCACTTAATCAAAACGCTACAGCAGGTACAAAAGCTAGTCAGGCAACACAAGCAGTTGGCACAGCAGCAAGAGGCACAGTTGCACCTATAAGAGGCGCAGGTGTTGATATGCGTAACCTTTCCTATCAGATTCAGGATGTCGCTGTACAAGCAGGTATGGGAACTGATGCTCTGCGCATTATGAGTATGCAAGGTCCACAAATTGCTTCTGCCTTTGGTCCTGCTGGTGCTGCTTATGGTGCTGTTATCGCTATTGCTGGTGCAGTTGCAGGTGCTTTATTACCTAGCTTAATGAGTGGAAAAGATGCTTTTGAAGAATTATTAGATACAGTTGAGGGATTAGATGATATTTTAACTATCTCAAATGGCGTTGTTAGTGCTTATTCAGACAGAATTGTACATTTAGCTAATGTTAATAGAGATGCTGCTAGAGTATTAATTACAGGTGGCATGATTGAATTAGAACAAGCAATTTATCGTGCAAATGAAGCATTGGACAAACAAGGTGCTGAATACGAAAGATTATTTAGACGAGCATCTGTATCTTTACAAGGTAGCGATTTAGCATTAGGTGCATTTGGATTAACATTAAGTAATTTAGACCCTAGCAATATAGAAGATGTATTAGCAGCTAGTGAAGAAATAAGAGTGCTATTAGCAAGAGGTGATTTAACAGATGCACAACGAGAAGAATTAGTTGCAGTCCAACAAAATATATTAGCTATACAAGAGGCTAACAATCAGTTAACAGAATTAAATGCACTAGAAGAAGCATTAGGAAACAATGTCAATATTACGACTGAAGCCCTAGTAACACAAAATGCACAATTACAACAGCTAAATGATGGCTTACAACAAATAAATACAAGCACTCAAACTTATGCTGATTTACAAAATCAAAGAAGTTTATCTATGGCAAATACTAATGCCATGATGCAACAACAATTACAAACGACACAACAAGTTAGCAGTCAAGAAATTAGCTTTGCAACTAAGGCAAAAGATGCACTTTTATCAACTAACGCAGGTAAAATTATATCTACTAGTTATTCAGCAGCTATGAAAGCGTATGAAGCATTAGCAGGCATACCGATTATTGGTCCAGCATTAGGTGCTGCAGCAGCAGCTACTATTATAGGTCAAGGTGCAAGATTTGCGTCTCAGTCGGTAAGAGGTAGAGCATTAGGTGGGCAAGTAAGAGGTGGTGAAACATATTTAGTTGGTGAAAGAGGTCCAGAATTACTAACAATGGGTAGTAAAGGTGGATTTGTTACACCTAATGACCAATTAAGACAACAAACAGTCAATAATGCCGGTAATGTTGCTAATGTTACCTTTAATATCACAGCTAACGATACAGCAGGCTTTGACGAACTACTTAATAAACGCAGAGGACAGATTATAGGTATGGTTAACCAAGCCCTTAACAATTCTGGTAGGAGAAATCTAGTATGAGTGGAAGCTATCCCACAACACCTGAATTTCGTGCCATAAATATCACTTCTAGGCACTCTAATCTCGTTTCTGAGACACGCTCTGGTCGTAGGCAGGCTAGGAGTATAGGAACGCAGAGATGGTCGTTTACAGCGCAATATAACCCCCTTACAAGGGAAGAATTTATGCCAGTCTATGCCTTTGTTATCAGTCAGGATGGACAAAACAGCACTTTTACTATTCAGCCACCTGTTATAAGTGATGCACAAGGCAATATTTCAGGCACAATGCAAGTAGATGGTGCGCATAGCGTAGGTGATAATACTATTTCAGTCGATGGATTTAGTGGGACTATAAAAGCAGGAGACTTTGTTAAATTTGGACATAATAAAGTCTATATGGTAACTAGCGATTTAACAGGTGCTGGTACACTCAATATCATACCTGGTTTAACTACTGCACTCGCTAATGATGAAACAGTCAGCTACGATAACATTACATTTACGATGAGGTTAAACAATGACATTCAGGAGTATTCATTAAACGCTAACGAATACTATACCTTTGAAGTGGATATGATAGAGGTTGTCTAATGGCACGGACAATACACGCTGATACGATTACAGCACTACAATCAGACTCAATCAAAATGGCTAATCTTGTGGTACTTGGTTTTACCACAACTGTAAGAGTAACTGATTATTTTCACGACATAGAATACAACTCAAATACTTATTCAGCATCTAGCCATTTATTAGAGATAGGAAGCCCAAGAGAAACTAGGGATTTAAATGTTAATACTTTAAATATTCGATTATCAGGTGTTGAGCAATCCTATATATCCATTGTCTTAAATCAAGACTGGATTAATAAATCAGTTACCATTTATCGTGCTGTCATAGATACAGATGGGACTATTATAGGTGACCCTATTAATATCTTTCAGGGATTGATTACACAGTTTGAGATATCAGAAGATACCAACTCTGTAGATGTAGATATACAAGCAGCCTCACATTGGGCAGACTTTGAGAAAACAGCAGGAAGATTAACTAACGATAACAGACAAAAACAATTCTTTTCTACCGATGATGGTATGAACTTTGCAGCCCAAACAGTCAAAGATATTAAATGGGGTAAAGGCTAATGGGATTAAGAAGATTCTTTGACAAACTATTCGGATTTATTGGTGATGTTGTAGGTTGGCTAACAGGTGCTAAAGATAAGGACTTTGATGGCAAGCAACAAGGCTATCTACTTAACAAACAATCTAATATAGAGCCTATCCCTGTTGTTTATGGTAATCGGAAGATTGGTGGGACACGAGTCTTTGTAGCTACATCAGGAACAGACAATCAGTATCTTTATGTTGTTTTAGTATTATGCGAAGGCGAAATCCAAGCCATTGATGATGTTTATATTGATGATGTCATTAGCACAGACAGTCGTTTTAGTGGCTTAGTTACCATTAATAAATATACAGGTACAGATGCACAGACAGCCGATAGTATGCTTGTCAATGCTTCGATAGGTTGGACAAGTTCACATAAACTGTCAGGATTGGCTTATCTTGCTATAAGATTTAAGTTTGATGCTGATGCGTTTGGCGCAGGAATTCCTACTGTTCATGCAGTCGTTAGAGGTAAGAAAGTCTATGACCCTAGAACAAGTACGACTGCCTATAGTGACAATCCTGCTTTATGTTTAAGGGATTACCTAACCAATACCAGGTATGGTAAAGGCTTATCTGCAAGTCTTATTAATGATACGCAATTTAATACAGCAGCGACTACCTGTGAAACTACAGTTACTAAATATACAGGCGCACCATCAGATACGCAGTTATTTCAATGCAACGCAATACTTGATACAAGTCAGACACTTTTTGACAATGTAAAAAT
>Ga0213864_10000416_pt1 | contig 19209 bp, 7 predicted proteins | sample PICome_5_FD_160078 | JGI IMG/M metagenome (GOLD analysis project Ga0213864, IMG submission 160078) | Coastal seawater microbial communities near Pivers Island, North Carolina, United States - PICO247 | ecosystem: Environmental > Aquatic > Marine > Coastal | place: USA: North Carolina | collected... | reverse complement strand
AATCTTGAGAATAAAAACACGTACCGACAGGATAGGTTGTTGAAACATTAGTTACAGTACCAGTATCCATTGCTCCGGAAGAAGTCACCACCGTTACAACGGTTCCGTCTGGTTTTCTCGCTTTGATGACCGTTCCGTCGAGAGGTGCTTGCCATTGAAAGTTACCTGTTGCATTACCTGTATTGCCGGAATTGTCCATCAAGATCCATTCGCCGCGCATGTGATCTCTATGCACATCGAGTTCTGCTGAATTCATATATCCAGCAGCATGATCTTCAACATACATCCACTGCAAGTAAGTATCATCAACATAACGAGGGCCATTGAGTGGGCCTGGATCTGGAATGGTTGTAGTCTTGAGGAACGATTCTGAATCGTCTCGTACAAAGTTTCCGGTAAAGGAACTAGAATAATTTACGTCAACATCACCGGTGAAGGGTTCAGAATCATCACCAAGGAAATCACCGGTATAGTCACCAGCGAAGTCTCGTTCGAAATCACCAGTATAATTTCCAGTGAATTCTCTTTCAAAGTTACCAGTGTAATCACCTGAGAATTCTTTGATAAATTCTCCGGTATAATCTCCTAAGAAATCACGTTGGAAATTACCAGTATAATTACCCGTAAACTCTCTAATAAACTCACCAGTATAATCACCCAAGAAATCACGTTGGAAATTACCAGTATAATTTCCTGTAAACTCTTTGATAAACTCACCAGTGTAGTCACCAACAAATTCTCTTTCGAAGTTTCCTTGATATGTTTCTGTTCTAGCTTCGTTAATGAATTCGCCAGTGTAATCACCCAAGAAATCACGTTGGAAATTACCAGTGTAGTTTCCGGTAAACTCTTTAATAAATTCACCCGTGTAATCTCCTAAGAAATCACGTTGGAAATTACCAGTATAGTCGCCCAAGAAATCACGTTGGAAATTGCCGGTATAGTCACCTAAGAAATCACGTTGGAAATTGCCGGTATAGTCACCTAAGAATGTTCTTTCGAAATCACCAGTATAATCGCCAGTAAATTCTTTAAGGAAATTGCCAGTATAATCACCGGTAAATTCTTTGAGGAAGTTTCCGGTATAGTCTCCAGTAAACTCATTCAGGAAGTTACCTGTATAGTTTCCTTCAAATAAACGTTCATAGTTGCCGGTATAGTCACCAGTGAATTGTCTTTGATAATTACCGGTATAATCGCCGGTAAATTCTTTAATGAACTCACCAGTGTAGTCCCCTGTAAACTCTCTGAGAAATTCACCAGTGTAATCACCTAAGAAATCTCTTAGGAAATTACCAGTATAATCACCAGCGAATTCGTCTAAGAAATTACCAGTATAGTCCCCTGAGAATTCGTTGATAAATTCGCCAGTGTAGTCTCCTGAGAATTCTTTGATAAATTCTCCGGTATAATCTCCTAAGAAATCACGTTGGAAATTACCAGTATAATCGCCAGCGAACTCACGCAGATAATTACCGGTGTAATCACCAGAAAACTCTTTAATAAACTCACCAGTATAATCTCCTGAGAATTCTTTGATAAATTCTCCGGTATAATCTCCTAAGAAATCACGTTGGAAATTGCCAGTGTAATCACCCAAGAAATCTCTTAGGAAATTCCCTTGGTAGTCTCCCGTGAATTCATTGAGAAAATCGCCAGTATAATTGCCTTCGAATAGACGTTCAAAGTTTCCAACATAGTCGCCAGTAAATTCACGAAGATAATTACCTGTATAGTCTCCGGTAAACTCTTTGAGAAAATTGCCAGTATAATCGCCTGTAAATTCTTTAAGGAAGTTACCGGTGTAGTCGCCCGTAAATTCTTTGAGGAAATTACCGGTATAGTCTCCAACAAACTCTCGCACATAATTGCCGGTGTAATTACCTGTAAATTCATTAAGAAAATCGCCGGAGTAATCACCAGTAAATTCTTTGAGGAAGTTTCCGGTATAGTCTCCCGTAAACTCAACGATAAACTCACCAGTGTAATCACCCGAGAATTCATTTAAGAAATTGCCGGTGTAGTCACCAGTAAACTCATTCAAGAAGTTTCCAGTGTAATCACCTGTAAATTCTCGTTCATAGTTTCCGGTATACTCACCAGTGTAATCAATTGGGAAAGAACCAGTATACGAACCAACATAATACACAATTGTTGTGCGTTCAAAGTTACCAGTATATGGAGTAGCAGGAACACCAGCATATCCCCCAACATAAGGTTCTACATCATCACCAGTGTAGTTACCAGAATATGTTTCAATGTCGTCACCGGTGTATTCGCCTGTGTACGGTTCGTCTTGTGTGCGTTCGTAGTCACCTGTATAGGGTTCATCTTGTGTGCGCTGATAGTCACCGACGAATAAAGAACTGTAATCACCTTCATATTCTCCAGTATATGGTTCTTCAACTGTACCAGTATATTCTCCGGTGTAGGGTTGTTCATCATCACCGGTGTAATTACCAGTATAAGGTTCTTCGGGAACACCAGTGTAATCACCCGTATAAGGTTGTGATACCTGACCAGTATAATCACCGGTATATGGTTGTTCAGCGTCACCTGTATATTCACCAGTGTATGGTTCTTCGGGAACGCCGGTGTAGTCTCCGGTATAGGGTTGTGCTACCTGACCAGTATAATCACCGGTATATGGTTGTTCATCATCACCTGTATAGTTGCCAGTATATGGTTCTTCGGGCACTCCAGTATATTCACCGGTGTAAGGTTGTTCAATGGTGCCTGTATATTCTCCGGTGTACGGTTGTTCCGCATCTCCAGTGTATTCGCCCGTATAAGGTTCTTCGGGAACTCCGGTGTACTGTCCAGTATACGGTTGTTCAATAGTGCCTGTATATTCTCCGGTATAAGGTTGTTCCGCATCTCCAGTGTATTCACCAGTGTATGGTTCCTCCGGAACCCCAGTATATTCACCGGTGTAAGGTTGTTCAATGGTGCCTGTATATTCACCAGTATAGGGTTGATCATCGTCTCCAGTATATTCACCGGTGTACGGTTCTACTGGTACGCCAGTGTATTGTCCCGTATAGGGTTCTTCAACTGTACCAGTATATTCACCAGTGTAGGGTTGATCATCGTCACCGGTGTAGTTGCCAGTATATGGTTCTTCTGGCACACCAGTATACTCACCAGTGTAGGGTTGTTCAATGGTGCCTGTATACTCACCGGTGTACGGTTGTTCAGCGTCACCTGTATATTCACCAGTGTATGGTTCCTCCGGAACCCCAGTATATTCACCGGTATAGGGTTGTGCTACCTGACCAGTATAATCACCGGTATATGGTTGTTCAGCGTCACCCGTATAGTTTCCAGTATATGGTTCAACGGGGACACCAGTATATTGTCCAGTATATGGTTCTTCAATGGAACCTGTGTATTCACCAGTATAAGGTTGTTCAGCGTCACCTGTATATTCACCTGTGTATGGTTCTTCGGGAACACCGGTATAATCACCCGTGTATGGTTGTTCAATGACACCCGTGTATTCGCCCGTATAGGGTTGTTCATCATCACCCGTATAGTTTCCGGTATAGGGTTCTACTGGTACGCCAGTGTATTGTCCCGTATAGGGTTGTTCAATGGTGCCCGTATATTCACCGGTGTAAGGTTGTACATCGTCACCAGTGTATTCTCCCGTATAAGGTTCTTCGGGAACACCGGTGTAGTCGCCGGTATAGGGTTGTCCCTCATCACCTTCATAATTTCCGGTATATATTTCAGAATCGTCACCGGTATAGTTTCCAGTATATGGTTCAATTGGTTGACCGGTATAATCACCCGTGTACGGTTGATCAGCATCACCGGTATAATCACCGACATATAGTTCTTCAAGAGAACCCGTATATTCTCCGGTGTATGGTTGTTCATCGTCTCCAGTATATTCACCCGTATATGGTTCTTCAAGAACACCAGAATATTCTCCGGTGTATGGTTGTTCAATGATGCCTGCGTACACACCCGTGTATGGTTCAACCGCTTCGCCTGTATATTGACCAGTGTAGGGTTGAACATCATCACCCGTGTAATTACCCCCATAATTTTCTTCAGGGACACCTGTATATTCACCCGTATATGGTTCTTCGAGAACACCAGAATATTCTCCGGTGTAAGGTTGTTCGACAGCACCGGTATAGTCACCAGTATAGGGTTCAACATCTTCTCCGGTATACTGACCGGTGTATGGTTCTGGATCTTCTCCGGTATACTGACCCAAATAAGGTTCTTCAATGACACCAGTGTATTCACCAAGGTATGGTTCTGGTTGATCGCCCTCATATTCGCCAGTATAGAATTCTTCTACTTGTCCAGTATAGTCACCAGTATAGGGTTCTTCGAGAACACCTTCATATTCTCCCGTGTATTCACCAGCATAGTCACCAGCATATTCACCAGTATAGGGTTCTTCAATAACGCCAGTGTATTCTCCGGTGTAGGGTTCTTCCAGAACACCTGTATATTCTCCGGTATAAGGTTCTATATCGTCACCGGTATATTCACCAGTGTAAGGTTGTTCAATGACACCAGTGTATTGCCCCAAGTAGGGTTCTTCTAAGACACCAGTATATTCACCCGTATAGGGTTCTTCTAAGACACCAGTATATTCACCCGTATAGTCGGACGCATAGTCTCCCTCATAATCACCAACGTAAAGTTCTGGATCTTCTCTCTCATAGTCACCCTCGTAAATAGCATTATACTCACCTTCGTATTCACCGACATAGAGTTCTTCTTGAGTCCTCTCATAATCACCGGTGTAGGGTTGTTCTTCAATGCCAGTATAAGTTCCGTCATAGGGCTCTTCATCGACACGAGTATATTCACCAGTATAAGGTTGTTCTTCTATGCCAGTGTAGTCGCCGCCATAAATTTCCGGATCTTCACGACTATACTCGCCAGTATAGGGTTCAAGAGTTATACCTTCATAATCGCCAGTATAAGGTTCGGGATCTTCTCTGGAATAACCACCGACATATAGAGAACTATAATCTCCCTCATACTCACCAGTATAAGGTTCTATATCGTCACCAGTGTATTCGCCCGTATAGGGTTGTTCTACAACACCCGTGTATTCGCCAGTGTATGGTTCGGGGTCGTCTCTTGAATAATCACCGGTATAGATTGCTTCATATTCGGTTTCATAGAAATCGATGTAGTCACCGGTATAATCTCGTTCGTAGTCTCCGGTGTAGACAGTGCCGTCATAGTTTGCTTCGTATTGTGCACTATAGTCGCCAGTAAAATCACCGGTGAATTCAGCAGTGTATTCAGATTCATAGATGGCGCCGTCAAAGGTCGTAGAATAATCTGACGAATAATCACCCTCATATTCTGACGTGTAAAGTTCAATTGCATCACCGGTGTAAACCTGTTCCTCATAATCACGAATATAATCTTCAGTGTATGATGTTCCCTCATACGTTCTTTCGAAAGTTTCATCAACCTCTGCACCTACATACGTTCCTGCGTAAATACGAGAGTAGTTGCCGGTGTAAATGTCATCGATGAAAGTTTGTTCATATTCTGCTTGATATTCTTCTAGGTATTCGGTTGCATAATCACCAGTATATGTTCTCTCAAATTCACCGGTGAAAATTGCAACGAAGTCACCGGTAAAATCACCGGTAAATTCTGCGGTATAATCCTGAATATATTCGTCGATAAATTCTTTCTGATATTCTGGCGTATAGTTTCCGGTATACTCAGATTCATAATCAGCAGGGCCTGTGTAGCCAGGATCATCAAAGAAAGTTTGACGAGTATCGACAGCGGAACCTCTGGGCACCCATGTTCCGGCATCTGTGGGAGCACCTTCAGTCGAAGATCTTAATTGATACTCACCGATCCCACCTTCGCCAATTATCTTCTTGACTCGTTCACCAAACGTAAACTGCATCTGTGCATCGTTCATTGCACGAAGACCAGCGAAGATATTATTCTGTCTAAAGATCGATACAGGATTGACCTGAGTCGGTGCGATTCCGTTGGTCTTTATCCAAATGGAATACGAGTTTGTTGTGAGACCACCACGAGTGTCTTGAAAAATATCTTCTAAGAACACTTCCCAATCATCGCTCGGTCTGTCCGCTGATAATCTAAACGAGCCTGGTAATTCGTTCGCAACTATTTTTTCTACGAGTCGTGTGCAAAGTATATCCAACTCTGCGTCTGACATCTCTTTGATGCCCTCACCAGTATTTTTTCTCCAATAAACGGGGTTTCGTTTGTTGACTCCATCCGTTTGAATCGGGGCATTGTCCGGAGTGTTTTGATAAAGATTTGTGATGACCTCTATTGTATTGGGTGGTCGAGTTTGTTCAACGTTTATCGTCGCATAGGTCTTAGAATCATTTGCAACATTGACAGTGTTTTGATTGTCGATCGTGTTGACGTTAAGTTGTAGGTTTAATGCGCCAACATCTGTCAGTGTCAATCGTATCACTGCATCAAAGTTACCAGACAATGTTGGATCAACGAAGTCCTGCCATATTGCTTCTGTATCATTTACAATTGTGGCGGTGGGTGTATCGTCTGTGGTGGTTGCAGTAAATGATGCACTACCAGAAGTGATCAACGTATACTGAATTGTTTCGAAACCGTTTCCAGTATTTGTGGCAGTACCACTAATATCGATTTCGATAATGTCATTGACGTAAAGTGTCTCCGGAAGACCACCACTAGATATTGTGACTGTGTGAGTAGATTGACTAGGATCAGAATTGATAGTCGCAGTCACAGACGATGAAGAAGTAATTGGATCTGCTTCACCTTCTGCGAAAGAAGTGTCAGTATAACTACCAACAAGATTTCCACCCACGAAACGAGTGAGTGCAGAACTCTCGCTAGAGTCCATTTGTCCAAGACCGACTCCCGCCTGAAAGGCGAGATAATCTTCTTCAGGCAAAGTGAATTCTTTTAATTCACCTGCTGACAGATTTTTTAACGGGCGGTAGGACATTAAATTGTTTACTCAAAAAACGTTTCTTCTATTTATGGGTTTTTTGAAGTAACAAATTCAACGCCTCCTTTATTTCCGATATATCACTCTCAAGAGAAGACAAACGTTCGCGATCTTCTTTCTCTTGAAGTTTTTTCTGCTGACGTATTTTCTTTTGTTCACGCGCTTGATGGATAGCGTCACTATTCGTGTTAAGAATAGCGCCGCTCTCCTTATCGCGCACTAGGTTGGGATAACCTTCTACGGGAACATAACGAGACATACTATACCTATGTTGCTAAATACTTAATTCTTATCCACTTCATCGATGGTGGTAAATTACTACCCTTCATCACATATTTTGTCTGTGCTTTATAGAATGGTTTTAATTGACCACCTTGACCACCAGGCAAGTGATCCAATCGATTGTAAGTAACCCCATCATTGACATATGGAAGAGGTTTAACCGGATCTTGTTTAACCCAAGGTTGACTCCACAGATCTTCATCTGGGCCACAAGTTCTATAATAGAAATCAACACTCGCACCATCGGGTAGGTTAACATCGACCCGAGCATCAATACCAACCGAAGGTTCGATTAGTTCGACTGGTCTGGTTATGTGTCGTGATGCACCAGTACACCCGTATGGTGATGTTTCAGGAATGTCACCGAGTGCATCGGGCGAAACTGTAGGATCATCAATTGAATAACCAGCAGTGATCATCGACGTTCTTTGCAAATCAATGATTGGTGAAACATAATCGTTACCTGACTTGAGATCCACCTTCACAGTGATCGACTTCTCACCTGACATCGATGCAGTTTCGATAGCAGTTGGGAATACTCCACGGGGTGTTGGGAAATCAATGTTTTCTGCGGGCGTGATTCTCTTAAAGTTCGCATCCTTTACGTATGGAACTTGTTCACTACCACCACTGATCATCTTAGCAGTGGTGAATTTAGCAGAGGTATCTACCGATGTCGACCTTGGAATTGCGTGTTCTAGTTGTAGGTTTGCAACGTGGAAGACCTGTTTTTCTTCAACCAAAACACCTGATCCATTCGAAGTAACTGATTGATTGGTACCACCACGACCAGTTGCAGTTGCAGTCTGTCCAATGACTGTAAATGCATATCTGTTTTGACTCGCGACAGTGATTGTATGTGTAGCATTGAGTGACGCAAAAGCAATGCCATTGACATCAACATTCAATCCTTCAATCGTTACAGTGTCGCCAACTCTATTACCGTGATTTTTATGACCAACGACGACGATGCCTGTGTCTTTGGTTGTATAAAAATAATTTATCCCGTTGTTGCTGGTTAGGTCAAGTTCCTTCTTAGGTAACGCAGCATTGTTCAGGATGATACTACCGTTGGTGTTGTTAAACTTCGCACGAACCAGACGATACATGAGATCTTGATCCTTCGACTCTTGCCATGTGGTTCCATTCTGTGGTAAGAATAGAGAGCCTGGAATTGGTTGTGTAGTCACAGACCTAGACGTTGATCCCAATACAGACTGTTGTGTCTTCGCACTGAACACTTTGTATTGTGTTGAAGCGGTCTTGAGAACGATCGCATAACTCCAGTTTGGTTGAAGATATACAGGTTCTTCAAATTCGAACGTAGTTGGTCGTCCTTGTACAGTAGACAATACCGGAGAAGTACCAATCGCATCAACTTGTGATGGGTTCAAGAATACCTGAGAGTCTGGTACGATGACATCTTCGGATGGCTTGCCATCTACAACCGGACGAATCTCTAACGAAATTGGTAGGTTACCCGTGTCCTTAGTTTGGAAATACAACTGAACCTTTGTCAAAGTCACACCAAATGGATTGTCGATGTGGAACGTTTGTGCCAAAGGATTCTCCAGTGTGTTGGTTGGAGCAACTGTACTAGACGCTTGATGGTTCTTATCAACAGTAATATAATCAGAAAGAACACTTGACATTGTGTTCGTTGATGATATAATACTAAGATCCGCACTACTGAGTGCAGTGGTTTGCCCACCCCACAAACCAGATTTTTGTGGATCAATTATGTTGATGTTGCCAGATGCAATCTCATCCAATCTCTTCTTGATTTCTTTTTGATTGAATATACTCGACCGTCTGCTTATTGCAGAATATGGACGTGTACTGTGATAATGACGCAGTCCTCTCCAATATAGAGCGTTTAGGGCAAAACCAAGATTAGAGTAATAGTTGAAACACTTACTGTCAGCTTCCTCCCAATCCGGTGTATTGATATCCAATAACATGAACTCACGGACACCCGCACGGAATCTTGGACGGAAAGTGAATCCATTAACAGTCTTACCTGATCTCAGATAAGACACACGACGGCGAATTTCTTCGATTCCACCACGATGACTTGGGATGACAAATGAACCAATAAGTTCACCATTTGCGTTCGATGTCAATTCACTTGAACCATCGGGGTGTTCACTGATCAGGCCATAACGGTTACCATATTCATCATCACGTTCCGCCCATGTCTGGAATGTAGACTCTTCTCTACAATAATCAGCAACGTTGATTCCATCAAAGAACGGAGTAAATTTAGTATTGGGTTTTAGTCCACTCGCCTTAAAGAATATTTTTCTTGACCGCATGAAAGGAACGAGAGCATAATCTACATATCGCTTACCATATCGTGCACGAAGTGTATTTGATGCCAAGACTCGTGATACGTGACGAGATGATCCTGTCTCTCTTTGTGCGTTACTATAACTGGTATAGTATCGGTCACTCTTGTCCTCATAAGTTGTTCCGGAACTAGCTTGTGCCTCTGATCCACAATCTCTTGTGTTCAATGACTGATCATTCGATGAACGTCCTTGCCAGTTCCACTGCCAGTTGTTCCAGAGTTCCGCTTGTTTCACAGACAATCTGTCTTGACCTTTAATCGCACGATTCGCAGCAGTTAGACTTTCTTTCCACTCATCAGATGATGGCGATAACTTGAGTGTCCCTACACTTGAAGTTGCACCGAAGGGATTGACTTGTATAGAAGTTGAAGCAAGGTCTTGATACGCCCATTCTTCTTCGTCATAAGTGAGATAAACCTGATCTCCCTTTCGTATGACACCCGATGAATTTGCAGAATCAAAGAGTAACCGAATGTTACCTTCAACCGCGCAAGGTCGAATGACACCTGATTCCGGATCAATAGACGCACAGTGATCGGGGTTTTGTGTATCAGTTCGAGTATGATCTGTGGCGTCATCGACGACTGTACCGGTTTCTGTACGAGCATTGCCGTCACTATCATACGACGGTGACAACTGCTGTTGAAGTTCCAAAATTGATAAACGTGTGTACTCTTCGAGACGATCAATCTTTGCTTCTAGGTCAGCAATATCTCTCATCGTATAATGAGGATGTTCGATCTGAGTAAACGAGAGATCGTTCTCATTAATTGTATTTGGATTCATTCGAATCTTGTACAATTCCAAAGCGTTCTCTGGTGTTGGTTTAAACTGAGGTGCTTCGTCTTGTTGACCCATCAACAATTGAATTTCACCGTCTCGTGTCACCAAAAGTTTGTCATGACGTGGTAGATAATAACTAATATCAGCAGTAATGTCGTCGCCAACTTTTGGTATTTGATTGATATAAGTGGTATCAAATGTACCACTGTCAGTCAAGTTCTCTTCGAGTTTCGTTGATCTAAAGTCAACAAAGTTAAAGAGATTTACCTCTCTACCATTTGCATCAACATGAGTTGGAATCTGTCCATAACTCAAACCGGAGTATGACGGTGCAGCAAAAAAGTCACCGGTAGCACCATGTTCTAAACGAGAATATGTTACAAATATCTGATTTGGCGCAGAATCGTTGCCCTCCATGATGAGACGACCACGTGTATAATAGTTGTCACGTTGACCGTCGTCCAAGATGAAAGTGCTCGGCATTCGAATACCAGTCGCATCTGTATTTCTTACTGAATCAACAGCAAAGATATCAACGTGCGATTGTGGGAACTTATAATACTTGGTACCATCACTCTCGACCAAATCCAACGTGGCGGTTAGATCTTCACGAAGGGTTTTGGATCGAAGAGACGCTGTTTTCTGTACGTAGTACAATACATTAATTGTAGCGTTACCATCTAGTGCTGCGCGTAGTCGTACCTCTCCACCACTCGATGGTGTCGACGCATCAATAACCTCAAGTGATTCGGTATCACTCGAAACAATCCAGTTTGTTTTATCAACGAAAGATTCACCGGCGCCAAGTTCCGAAGAAATATCAATTGTCGCTTCACTTCCATCGAGTGATGCGGTAAATGGCCCCGCGTGTCTCTGTTCTCGCAGAACGATATCGGTTCCTATTGCAGAAACTCGTGGTCGTGTTGTTGGGAACAACAAAGAATTAGACTGAGTCTCAAGCAGTTTACTTTTACTGTTGTTGTCTAATACCAATTGGTAGAAATTATCAGTCCTACCGATTGACTTTGCGTCTGACAAACTTTGTCCGTTTTCAACTCGAACATCAGTTACATATACTTTATGTGTCGCTGTTCCATTAAAACCCCCTAGACCATCGAGTTTTTCGACAGCACGGATTCTTGCACGTGCGATGGTTGTACCACCTTCAGGGTCGGTCGCACTCGTTGACAAATAAACCGATTCAAGTTTAAGTTTGGTAGGTGTTCCAGCACCATTCGAATTGACAAAGAAATAGTTTCCATATTCAATAGGAACAACATCATTTACGCGAGTGTCGAACGCTTGTGGTTTTGGTACAGATAATCGAATTGGTGTTGAACTTTGTACTCGATATCCACCAACATACGCAGTTCCTTCCGATACTACAAGGTCAAGACTGTTGGCGTCATCTGAATCATTTTCGTAGTTGATGATGAATGGATCGACAATGTAATCCCCTGACTCTTCACTTGTTCGTGTTGCCAGAAGATTGTTGATCTTGTTGTATGCTTCATCTTCGTCTACCTTCTCTGTAATGGTAGAGTTCTCGACGTTAACAAGGAATAGGAAAGTATCGTCAGCAGTAGTATCTGATTTCTTTGTCAAAACGAGTCGTATACGATATCGATCAGCGCCTGGAGCGGATGTATTTGACACACCACCAGTATTGTCGTATAATGAAGCATCATCGTTTACATTGATGACTTCTTGAATAACCTTAAAACCAATTGATCCTGTAAACTCCTGTTCATAGGGGTTCAGAATAAGTGACTGACGGGATGCGTTTACGAATCGACCAAGGACAAAGAAGTCACCAGTTTCTACATCTATCTTTACAGCACGACCAGATGCGTTAGTCGTCGCTGTTACGATTTGATATCCGGTAACAGTATCTACCAGATCAACATTGTCTCCGAACCGTGTGGGTGCAGATGCAATCGTTTCACCACCCGCATCGATGTATTGAATATAGAGAGTGTTACTGGTAAACCCCGTTGTGGTGTCTCTTTTCTTTGTTTCGATGACTCGCGCAGAAATGCCGGTATTGTTGTCGGTGAACACTGTTCCCGCAGCAATGTTTTCGAAAGTACCACCCGAAGTGACCGATGCAATTTTTACGTATTCCAGTGAAGAGTTGATTGACATACCACCGGAAGAAACAGCAGAACCTTCCTTAAATATGTTTCGACCAAACCGACCTAGTTCTTGATATATGAGAGTCTGTAATTGAGTCAGTTCACGTGCTTGAAGTGCTCGTCCACTATTGAACAGTATTTGATGAAAATGTTTATCAACATCATAGTCATCGTTATACGAACCATTCAAGGTAGCGGTTGTGAATGTAGTTGCCATATTTTACCCTTTTATCCTAGATCAATGACAATTTTAATGTCTTCTGTTTGTGATGAGGTACGGTCAATCGATGTTTCAAGGTTATTTAGGTACATAACATCACCTGAATATCGGTTAATATCTGAAGTTTTTACGCCTCCGGATGTGATGGTGGCCTGCGCTCCGGAAGTCTGTCCAACTATCGCAATACTGGCATCAGGCCATGCCAAAAATCCAGTTTCGTGATTTCGAACGTAATACAGTCGATTGGGTGTAGATGTTGTGTCATGCCAATAGACTTTAACCTTTCTCGTTTCCGCATTATTACTAACGATTTCATCTCCAAGGAACGGCCCATCCTGAATGTTTTCAATTTCGAAATAATCCATCGCATTTCCGGTATTAGCAGTAAAATCTGAGTCATTGAGTTTCAATGGATTACGAATGATCATCGCTTGTTTGAAATCATTTACCGGATCAGCGAGAGGTAGTGTTCCATTTTCATCGTCTTGTATTTCTGTATATATCATGAACTGATTAGATCGCAGTGTTTCTCGTGGATCAGCGTTCACTCCAGCGCTAGGGCCTATAATTGGTCTTAATACTGCACCACCTTCACCAGATACTTTAATCTCTGCATAATCATAACCAGATCCGTGGAATAAATTGCCCCCACCACCAGAGTCAACTGTAACATTGACGATTCGACCTGCACTTAGTTTTGCAGTAAATGCCGCATTGGTTCCGTTGCCTATAATGGTAAGTGTAGGTGTGAAGGTATATCCGGTACCCGCTGAGTCGATTGCAATACCAAGTATTTCACCTGCGATAGAACCGTCCTGTAGGTTAATTTGTTCTGCGGTCTCAGTAATTGATGACGTTGAGAGTTCGACTTTTGATACCGGAATGTGATCAAGTGTTTTAAAATTATTAGAAGCAAGACCGGTCAGTTTAAAGAGGTATCGCCAACAATATTTGTCACTGGTATAAAACGTGTTTTGTCTGTCTCCAAAGGGGGCTGCGTCGACGATCGTTCCAGTGGGTTCTACGGTTGATGGTTGTGCTGTTCCAGCATTGTCCTTTGCTTGTTCAATGCAGAGATACACTTCATTAACACTATTGATAACATAAAAGTTTTCTTGATTCGGTAGATTGTCGTCATAAGCATTGTAAGTGCGTCCAGATGTCCATGTCACATTAGGAACAACAAAGGATTTGTCACTAATGACTTTGACAATGTTCATCTCATTTCTTGCTTGATTTTGTCCGAAGTAACCACCATCAGCAGAGTCCGCACTCGACAAGGCAACATAATATCTACCATCCCCATCAATATCTTGACGATAGAGATCGAGGACAAGTGATTTTAAATCTGTTGTTATGAAACTTGACATGAATTAGTTACTCTCTTTTGTTAACCTATTTATAGTGTCGTACTCAAGATGGCTGTCGCACTAGACTCTTCGACATCATGACGAAGAATGTTATTTCTTAACGGTGTAATGGTAGATTGGTTTGCGGGTAAAGCACGGATCTTTACATAATCGCCCGACAACAAACTAATCGTAAACTCTTCTAAATTCAAAACACCGTTAGACGGATCATATGATCCAATGTTATCAACTGCCAATTCACCAGTATCGATATTATAAATTTCCAATACGGTTGAGTTTAAACGGTTTCGTAAATAACAAATGTTTCCTTTATATCGGAAGTTATCACTCTCGATTATATACGTTTGATCATCTGGGGATGCTAATGATGTTGGGAATGTGATCGTATAGTTACCATTTCCTACAACCGGTTCAAATCGGTTCTGCATTTTAATGGTAGCACGTGATGAGAGAACAGAAGCGTCAACATCATCAATCTCTGTTAACATATTAGATCTTCGAAACGATTGATCAAAGTCTCCAAGATTGTCGACAAAGAAATTTTGCACCGTCGAATTCACATTGTTCTCAATGACAGATTGGGTGGAAGATGTAAGATTTGGGTTGAACTGAAAAAACACAGTCGACTCAATGAAGGTCTCAATTGGATCAATAAACTCCACATCAAATGACACAACTGCAAGATCTTTGAATAGTTCACGTATATTATCTTTAGTGTCCTGAATAACCGAAGCGTTAGTTGTATTGAAAACCAATGAGATATAGACAACACCATATTTCGGTGGAATGTTATCTTGACCGCCCCACGATTTAACGTCGGTCACGTTGTTACCATATTCACGTAACACTAAAGCAGAATAGTCTTCTGCGGTTACGGCGCGATTCTGTGCTGCATACTGATAAGGTGCGTTCTTTCGAATTGATTCTGTACTTTCTTTGAACGCACCACCAGATGAAAGAGTGGTTGTTGTAACGTTAATTGCTCGATTGTTAATCAGAGTATTGGTGGTGAATGTACGTGCACCGTTTGCATCTGGGCCTGCGACAATGTCATATGTTACTTCTATCTTTGCGCCTGACTGTGGTGACAATCCTAGTCGAGAACCATTACCAAATGTGACTTCATAAAAACCGTTGGGTGTTTCTTTAACGACGAATATCTTAGATGTAGCACTAATGTTGGTAGTCGTATTAAGATTAGTGTAAGTGTCACCAGTAAGGTCTGTAGTGCTATTATACACCTTGACTTCAACGGTGTCAAGATCTATTCGTGCTTCTGGTATGACATAACTGTCATTTTCTTCGGGCGGGCCAGCGATGAATGTTTTGGTTCGAAATGATCCTTCATACACAGGAACATTCGTATCATTGTTCAACGCAAAATAATACAATCCATTACCGTCGTCTCTTGCGGTTAGAACGTCTCTCGTTTTGAAAGTATAAGTCTTATTACCTGTCGATGCACTAAAAGAAGTTCCCTTAGGCATCGTTACGGTTGCGGGTCTTGTTGTTTCACCGGTGGTAGAATAATCAACATACATTCGCAATACCGCTTTTGATGCAATGCGAGATCCAACAACATAACCAAGGGAACTAGCGAGACCAACCAATGATGATCTTAACTGAGCAGTGGAAAGAAAAGACTCGTTCAATGCAAAATTTGCAAGTAATGCATTGTAGTGTGTGTTATATGCCAGCACATCCAACAAATTAGACATACCTGACGCTTCAAAGTTATAGTCAGCAAACTGATCTTTCTGCGCCAGAAATAATTTCAGATTACTCTTAATCTGATCAAAATCTAAATCTGTCGATTTGATAGTGGTTGCCATTTCTTATCCTCGTTATAATTGGTTTACGATCAACACTATTTCTTCTTGTGTCAGTAATTGATCTTCATCTGGTACTGTGAGTATAGCACCGTCAACAATTTGTAGTCCATCTACTCGTAGAAGAATACTATCTTCGGTAAGTATTCGATCAGCACCTTCTGTCAACAAAATCTCATCTGGTACAGGAACCGGAGTAACTGGTGGTACCGGTGTCGCAGCTGCAACAGTGTCAGCAATTTTAACTCGAAGTGTATCTGACACCTGAGAGTTGACAATTCTAAACTCCAACACAACCGAAACAGAGTTATAGTCTGGTGATGCAATGACCTTTAAGTCTAATACTTTTGCTCGTGGTTCATAAGTCTCAATCGCATCGATCACTCGATCCGCAATCTCATCACCAGTGTTGGCATCTGCCAACTCAAATATAAGATCGTTCAGATCTCCACCATATGTTGGTTCATAAGGTTTCTCAAAACGGTTGGTCAACAACAAATTCTTGACTGCTTGTTTTACTGACGCTGCATCAGTTTTACGAAGAATATCCCCATCACCGTCAGTGAAATCTGGGGCAATCCTCGCATCCAAACTAAGATCGATGTCAGAATAGAGTCGGGTTCGTGTTACCCGTCTACTCGAACTCTGATTTCGATCCTCTCTTGAAAAAACCTTCGCCATCAATGAAACCTTTTCTTTTTATTTATATCAATCCGGTAGGATCTCTAACAACTCATTTTTCGCTTGAAGCGTCCCGTTGTAGGTTGTTTTCAAATCATAACTAAACGATACGTCATAAGATTCCGGAACTTCTGGCATGGTCAACAAGATTGATGCAACGAGATCTCCACTTGGATCAAACGTATCATAAGCGAGTTCTAGTTCATTGTAGTCGATATAATCTTTCCAATAAACTGCGAGTTCGTATGTACGAACGGGATCGCTCTTTCCGTTGCGATCAATTAACTGATATCCAATTCCACGACCAAACCGACGTTCTGCATTGAATCCACCGGCAGTCTCTTTGATGTCTCTTGGTAGGTCGTAAAAAGGTTCATATAAACCATCCGACACAATCAATCTATGTTGTGCAAATTGTTGATTAATCAACACACTGTTCATCGCTCGAGCGTGTAGTACAAGATTACGTGCTACCTGATTGCGATCAACAGGGCCACCAAATCCTTCATCATACATTTTTTCGAACTGAGTTCTACTACCGATTCCACCCAAAAACTTAGCACACGTGATACCAGTACCAAGTTTCGTATTAGAAGTGATCTGTCCGGTAGGTTTGTATTGTGGGTCAACGAGTATCTTCATCTTCTATTCACCTTGAATCGTTTACTTCTATTATCAGCAGGGTTGTTTCCTATCAACTCGATACCGAATCTAAGTGTTCCTTTTTTCGCAGCAGTTCTTCCAATGTTTGTCGGTAGATTTGTTTTGAAAGAAGAATTGAGTTTACCCTCACTCACCAGATAACTTGTGAACCCACCGTTGTTCAGGTTTGCTGGGTCACGGAGTTTTGATCTAATTTCATGTATTGATGGATCATGACTAAACAAATCTTTGTATTCATCAGACCTTCTCAGTTTATCTCCTAATTTAGAGTCGACGGATACTGCACGAATACCATACTGCGATGTTGATAACTGCAATTCAATGATCGCAGCATTGGGTAGTGGAGCGGTTGCTGGTAATGGGAGATACGGCATAATACCCATCTTTGGTGTAGGCATTTCGATAACGGGTGGAGCGCCACCGGTTGCAGCGGCTTTAATTGCCTTGATTGCTCCCTTTGCACCTTTGGCAAAATCAGAGAAAGTTGATTTGATCGCATAATCTGCATGAATTGCTTCTGTTGCACGACCAACAAACGTGCCGTAGAACGTAGATAGGTTTGTCTGAGCCCCAGGCAGTCCACCATAGGTCTTACCATAATAGTCGTGTTGTGAACCACCGAAGGTTCCCTTCTGGCCTATCATGGACACTGTTCGTCCTGTGATATTCGCGGTCGTTGCTGCAGCGACCCACTCATTCACTGCGGTTGTGATGAGATTTTCACCGGACAACAACTCTGTAGTACCCTCTGTCAGTATATCATTGTTTCCTTTGGTTACAATGTATCGATCTGACAATACTGTATCAACACTTTGACCAATGACTTGAGTGCCTCGATTTCCCCGAACAGTATGGTTTTGATCCATATTTACTGTCTTGGTGTGTCGTCCTTTGATCTCTTCGACTTTATCACCCGCGACATCGAGGTTGTAATTACCGCCAACAGAAACATTGAAATCACCGTCGACACGTAGATCAACATTACCTTTGTAAACAAGATCTCCTTCTCCCTCTACGATTACCTTTGAGTCACCACCGACAACTTCAATTCGTTGTCTTCGAGTTGATATGAGAACAGAACCATCCGCACGGAGTTCAATCCCTGCACCCGTTCGATGTTTGATGAGAACACGTTCACCGCCTGGTGTATCGTCCATCTCGAACGAGTGACCAGACTGTGTTTCTTGTACCTGATTAAATGGAAAGATCGACGGTTCTTGATCTGGTAGATCTAAATCGACGCCAACATCTCCACCACCGATCGACAACCGGTTGACCTTCTCACCGGTTGCGGCTTTATTGATTGAGGTATCATAAAAGTATTCACGCTTTGGAAAATCACCTGACGGATCAGCGAATCCATCTTTGGGTATACCTTCCGTGACTTCCTTTCCGAGACCCGACTTGTCTGGTTTAATCCGTGTTCTATATTCGTCTGAAAAATTTGTCATGCGTTAATCTCATCCACGGTTAGTGGTGCCTGTGTCAATGGGTCTGTAAACTTAGAGTCTTTATCGAAGTTCGCTTTGACATAAGCACGAACATCGAAGCCTGGATCGTTGGTCAATGCGTCGATGTCATTGTGTCCGACTACCTGTCCACCCGAAAAAACAGCATAAAACGCTCGACAGAAATGATCAAATGTGTTAAACTGTGAACGAGTCAACGATTGTACAGAAGTGAAGTCCAGAAGATTGGGTGTCTCACTTGGTGCATTTATACCACCAACGAATACGACCGCAATACTTTTTTCATTGTGGTTGTTTGCAATAGCGTGTTCACCTTGTAGGTTGACGGGTCGACCACGTTGTAATGATCCATCACGACGAATCACGTAATGGTATCCAATACCAGCCAATCCATTTTCTAGGTGAATTTCATTTATCTCTTCACTACCTATATTCTTGTTGGTCGGTGTCTCT
>Ga0213864_10000415_pt1 | contig 19212 bp, 26 predicted proteins | sample PICome_5_FD_160078 | JGI IMG/M metagenome (GOLD analysis project Ga0213864, IMG submission 160078) | Coastal seawater microbial communities near Pivers Island, North Carolina, United States - PICO247 | ecosystem: Environmental > Aquatic > Marine > Coastal | place: USA: North Carolina... | reverse complement strand
AGCCGTGAGCGTATTGCTGATCAAACGATCGGTACTGCCAACAGCCGCAACATCACCAAAGAGAAGGTGCTTGTTGTGCTGAAGGAATACACCGGTCCCGCTGATCCGGGTGACCCGACCCAACCTTCCACCTTCAAGATTGCCCGCGAGACTCTGATTACTGCTCAGCGTCTGCTGCTTGATACCGGCAACCTGAACATGTTCCACCAGTCCATCGGTAGCCTGACGCTGCTCGATGACTACCGCCGCTGGCGTGATCGCGTGTTCATTGACGAACTCGCCAAAGCTGAAGCCAACGGTGCTGCTTCTTCTTCCCAGGGTGGTTACTACTTCGCTGGTGGTAAGACCAAAGATTCCTCTGGTCGTATCGATTACACCGCCACTGAGTACGCTAACCAAGTGCAGCAGTTCTCTGTTCGCACTGACCTTCTGGAAGTTGTGAAGGACATGCGTAAGCGCAACGTCCCCACCTTCGCTGATGGTCTGTATCGCTGCATCTGTGATCCCACCTTCATGATGCATCTGCGTCGTGATAGCGACTTCCGTGAGATCGCACGTTACGCTGGTGCACCTGGTCAAGGCATGTACATGGGTAATCCCATGATGCCTAACAACGCCAGCTTCTTCATGGGTCCCCAGGCTGGTCAGGGTTACTTCCTGGCTGGTGAGCCTGTGATGCCGACTGGTGTTCAGTTCGAAGGTGTTAAGTTCTTCGAATCCACCAACTTCCCGACCAAGAACGTTACCGCTGACTTCACTGACGGTAGCAACTACTCTTCTCAAGAGGTTGCCCAAGGTTTCTTCTTCGGTCCTCAGTCCGTTGGTGTTGGTATCGGTGGTCCCAACGCTCAGGTGCTCATCAACAACAACGATGATTTCAGCCGCTTTATCATCCTGATCTGGCAACTGTACGCTGGTTTCGAGATCCTGAACAAGGACTTTGTTACCACCGCTTACAGCTTCTTGGCTGACGACGGCACTATCTGATAACTTATACATATAATTTTCTAGGAGAAATAAATGTCCTACCTGTCTTCCAAGAAGATCTACCCTGGTAACTGGAACGAGCCCCTGAACGGTTGGTACAAGAACATTGATACCAACGACAGCGGTTCTAACGATTCTTCCAAGGGTGGTCCTACTTCTGTTCTCGCTGTTCCTGGTTATCGCTATTTCCAGGTTCGTGGTTATGTGCCTATTACCGAAACTTCTGGTGGCACTCCTGTCCAAACCGGTGATGTGATCATCCCCTCCCCTTATCGGAACGATGACACCCGCACCGATATCACTGGTCTTGTGATCAGTGGTTCCACCACTCAGCCTGCTTACGTCTATCGCACTGCTCTGTCAGTTGCTCAAGGCTGGGGCGATGGTCGCGTTGCTTCCGGTGTGTATGCAAACTCCGGCGTTCTGATTTCCTTCGGTCGCAATGATAGCGGCCCGACTGCAATCACTGGTGTTGGTGAGCGTGTGGCCCAGGCTTATGTCAGCGGCACCACCACTGGCACCTATGTGTACTACTCCGGCGGTACTCAAGGTTTTGGTTCTTTCCCCTTCCTGACCTCCACTGGTGCTACTGGCGTCACTCCTTCCGGTGTTTACTACGAGGCCACCACTGGTACCACTTTCAAGGTGTTCACCAAAGATAGTGGCAATGCTACTGCTACTTCCGGTGGTCTGTTTATCTCCGATGCCGACTCTGCTGCTAACCGCACTGGTTACATCGTGGTTGAGATCTGCTACATCCAGCCCGATGATGCACCTGGCTACGAAGATATCGACGGTTATCTGACTGGTCGTACCGTTAGCTGATAATTAAGGTATTATGGGACCAGGTAATGTTTTATCTGGTCCTATGCTTTATCAGCACAAAAAAACCGGCACAAGGGTAAAAGTTGTCAGTGAATGGGATAATGGCGACTGGTTCATGGTTGAAGACCAGGACGGTCGTATTTTTACCACTTACAAGACTGAGATCGAACCCGATCAACAAGCCACGAAGAAAGTAAAAACTCTTCAAGTAAAAGATGCGGCGGCAAAAGAAGAGCCTCGTTCCTTTCCACCTGATACACGCTTAAATATCAATGGTGCTACGGCACAGATGATTGCGGATCATATCAAAGGTATTGGTCTTAAAACGGCAAAGGAGATAAAAGATCTACAGCTTTCATTGTCGGGTGAAAAGTTTGCAAGCCTGGAACAGCTAAGACAAATTAAAAGGGTGGATTGGGACTCGGTCTTCGCCGCTGATCTAGTTAGGGTCTGAATTATATCCCCTGGTTCTCCAGGGGTTTTTTAGTTTTAGAATAGGAAATAAAAAGCAATGGCTGGTTTAATTCCTGCAGGTTATATTACTAGACAAGGTCAGGATGTACTTCCTTCAACTGCCCCGCATCTTCATTTAGAAGTTATTCCTGAGTTTGGTGAATATAAAGGTAAAAAGATTAATCCAAGAACTCTTCGTTCTCTAGCGCAAAACATACTAATAGGGAAAGATAAAATACCTCTGGTACAACAACAAGGTGAAAATTGGAACTGGAACTTTCCGATCACTTCAGAATACGGCCAACGCTCTGCACCTGTCGCAGGGGCCTCTACGTTCCACCAGGGGCTTGATTTTGGTATTGAAGGGGGTGTACCTATCACATACAAGGGATACGGCTCCTACGAGCCTGGAGAGGGCTTTGGGACGATCTCAACAACTGATGCTCAAGGTAATCCTTATCAAATCAGATTGCTACATACCATGGGAGGTAAACAGGCTGCTGTAGCAGCACCACAGGGTCAGCCTCAAATGCAACCACAACCTGGTACTCAAACCCAACCCAAAGTTAGTGAACAAGATCAATACAAAAGATATGCGGAACTTGCGTTATTTCAGAACTTACTTAACCAAGAAAGACAAACAACAATTGCTGATCAGTTAATGAATGATTTTTTCCTTAGGCCCCTTATTGGTTAATTGCTTTTATAATAAAGTCATATCAGAGTGTATAAGTGCAGCTTTCCGACTTTGACAAAAGTAGAGTAAGGTATCACCTCGGTTATTACGTGGTGTCAGTTCCGGCTGGTGACTATGCCAGACTGGAAGAATCCATGAACACAGTTCCTGATTCTTACTTCTACAATAAAATTATTACTCAAATCGGACGTTGTAATACCGCTGAAGCAAAAACAGAAGTTGCCACGTCACCTTCTACTCGTCTTGAAAGTATTGCCGGAGACGTTGATCGTACGATTCGCTCCAGTAATGCCAAAGAGGCTTTAAAGGTTTGGGATGAGATTTATCTCTACGAAACCAACCGACTTGCACAGATCCTTTATGTTCCCAACTACAAGGATCCAATGCAAGCAAGGTACCGCTATGAACGTTCTGGTGCCGAATTTATCCAAGCTTTGCCCGGTCCAGCTGATGTAGCTGTCGGCTCAAACGTTTATTTAAATCTTAACTGGAGGTAAGTATGGCTGAAGACAACATTCTTTCTTACATTGATCGATTGAACCCAACTAGTGCTTTAATTGGTGCTAGCAACATGTTGTTAAACAGGCTTCAAGGTGCTGGTGTAGTGCCAAGGGTGGATGGCTCGTACGCTCCAAAAAGAACTAATACAGGCGAAAGATCCAGGGGCTCCAGGCGGGGTACAGGTCTCAGAAGCAGGCAAGAGCAAGGAGTAATGTATGGAACACTTCCCCCTTCTGTCAATCAAAATTTAGGTGCATACGACGAAAGTGTAACTTTGCCAAACGTAGGTTCTGCAGGCAATGCAGGTGGTTACAATCCAATTCGTCAAAATCAAAGTCTTGGTGCTTCTCCTCCTGCAGCACCTGCTCTTCCGCCTGAAGAACGTGCATATCAAACAGAACTTGCACGCACTCAGCAGATGGCTGCAGCAAATCCTTATTTCCAGCAAATGGATTTGTATGCGCAAGGACAACGTGCAATGCAAACGCAAGAAGATATGGATAAAGTGCGTGATTTAGGCTTAGCAATTAACCGTTCTATGTACGGTGATATGACTACGCCTAAGACCGCCAATCCCTTAATGGCAGGATTGACTCCCCCTGGCCCAGCACAACCAGTAATTTTGATGGATGAAGAAGGTTACATTGGTCAACTGGATACCGCAGCAGCAGGTGTTCAAGACTTCATGCGTAAATACGCAGAAGGCATGAAGAGACGCAAAGGAGAAGAGTGATGGCTGACAGGGCCTTTTACGAAAAGTTCAGAACAACGCCCCAGGGGCAAGCCTTGTTGCGGATGATCCGCTATGCAGAAGGCACTGAACGGGGAGGCCCTGATTCCTATCGCGTTATGTTTGGCGGTGGCCTGGCGCCTAACCTGAAACAACATCCTGACAAAGTAATTACAGGAGGTGGTTACTCAAGTAGTGCTGCAGGTGCTTATCAATTCCTTACACCCACCTGGCAACAGCAACAAAAGAAACTTGGTTTACAAAGTTTTGGTCCTGTTGAGCAGGATATTGCTGCATTAGATCTTGCCAGACAAAGGACCATGGGTCTTGGCGGTTTATCTTATCTTCAAGAAAAAGGATTGACACCTGAGTTTGTGGCAAAACTTGCACCAGAATGGGCATCACTGCCTACCCAGCAAGGCAAGAGTTACTACGGTCAGCCTGTTAAGTCTTATGATGAACTTAAAAAAGTGTATGGACAGCAAGCAGTAACTCCTGTAGATACTACAAGTACACAGCAACCACAAGCAACTCAAGCAACCACTAGGGATAATTCATCAAATCTTACAAAAATGATGATGCTTGGGAACTTGTTTAAACCAAGACAAAACCCAGCAACTTTATTGACGAGCAGCTTCTTTCAACCACTTGCAGGAAATTTTATGCCTTTGCTCATGCCTCAGCTGTTCGAATAAGATACAATAGTAAAATAAAAGCTAACGTGAAATGAGTAGCACCAGTACCAACAAGCAACCCTTGTTTACAGACCGTCCTTTGTTTGACGCTGTCAGGGTTACATCGCAAATTGTTGGAAGCCAAGCAAGTAACACACTATCTGTTCAAGGCGGACAAGCTCCAGCACTCCTGGTGGATATGGATGCTAACTTGAGTGAAGACAATAACAGCGGTGGTGTAATTGATTCAATTACCATTGTTCGTAATGATTTTTATCGCGATGCAGATTATACAGTTTCAAGCGGAACCTCAGGCAACGTAATTTCTTTGTCTAGTGGTCAAATTGTTTTTGTTCAAGACACCGGAGTCGTTGGTACCGCACCGGCTAGCGGTTATGGGTATTATACATATACAGGCACAACTACATTAACTGGAGTAAATACATCACTTGAGTATTCTGGTGGCACATCAAGTGGCTTTGCGTACCAGGGAGCAGTCTACGGTCATCAACCCGCAGCAACATTTGTTTTCTACCAAACCCGTGGCACCACAACACCTATCCCGGCTTCTGGTGATTACCGTGTAGTGTTTTCAAAAACAGTGCCAGCAGATACGCAGCAAGTCGATTGTTCTGACAACTTGCCTCAGATGGCAGTTCCTGTAATGGCAGCAGGTAATACAACTGGTCTTGGTGAAACCGCACCTTTACGTAACAAAGGAATCTACCTGGAACGTGGTGACCGCCTTTACGTTGGTGTGTTCCCTGATGGACCTAACATCTCTGGTTACACCAATGGTGCGCATGTTTACGCACAGGGTGGTTTCTTCTAAATAATCATGGCACGCCGCTCAGGCAATTCATTTAGTAACTTTGGCAAACCAAGGGGACAAGATGATTTTTCTGTTAAACCAATTAAATCTGAGTTTGGCGGTAGTATTCCTGATTCTTTATACACAGTAAACAGAGAATCTGCCTGGTCTCGTTGGAGACGAGGATACGAATTAGCAACAGCTTCTATCGTTGATAATTCTTTTGATTACTCTTTTAAATACTTTATTCCTATTCCTGCAGGTACCCCTGGAACAGGAGGTAATCCACCAACCATTCCAGGTGTTTTTAAAGGGTTTCCAACCAAGAATAAAGAACTTGGTATGCACTGGGCAGGTGCCCGGATAGCGGGTAGCCTGCGCTTTGATAATGTACTTGATAGCGGTGGCACGCCAGCAGCTATAGCCTCCGTAACAGAAGATGATGAGTTCTGGTACGTACAATTAGCAGGTACGTGGAGCACGTCGAATCCGTTACCGCCTCCGCTTTATGTTGCTGTACCTGGGGTGCCAGGTGGCATCAAAGCTATTAATGGTGAGATTCTAGAAGACAGAATTATTGATGTAGGCGGTGTTCCAATTACAAGAGATACTATCAATCCTGCAAATCAAACTCGTTATGGTTACGTACAAGCAGTTCTTGTAGAAACAAATCCTTTTACCGGTATCCTTACCCTAAGAAAACGTGGGTCTGTAGAAGCAACACCTGATCGCATTTTAGTTACACCAGCAACTAGACCGCCGAATGTTGGACGTTACTTTATGACTGGGACAAGGTACTGTTGTTCTTGTCAAGATTTTACGCGAAGGGAATACGCATACCTGTCAAGTCTTGGTCAACGTCGAGGCACTAAGTTCCCTCTTAGTCGTGCAGCGTATTTAAAGCCCGGTCGATATGAAGTCATGCGTATTGCTGGCAAGGTTGCCAACCAAGCAATGACAGATGCCTTAACCAATAGGCAGATGGAGATCATTTCTCCGGCACCTGAATACAATATACCTCCGACAGTCACGCCAAACTCATTAACAATACCAGGCAGCACCAGGGATGATCCTGGTGTATTTAGGGATTTTGGATCTGTGTATACCCGCAGCACCAGCGACCCTTCTGTCCCTGGAGCAAAAGCAGAAGGCCTACCTTCGTTCAATGATTATTCCGCTGTAGGTAATGTTATTACATCATTAACCGATACATGGACACCACTCCTTGATGAATTTAGATACTGCAAACATATCTATGCAATGAAGTATGAAGAGGGTGTGTTCCCACCTGAGCCATCTGATTTCCCTGTGATGGAAGAAGGTATGGCCGAATGGGAACAGAGATTAGTAGAGAAAACAGAAAAAGAGCAAGAGCAAGCTGCAACAAATTTATTAAAATATGGCTTGTCTTATATGGATGTTCCGCCTTACAACTGCCAAGCACCAATGATGATGCCGATGATGCAAAAGTTGTTTAACGTGCCATCAACCTTTATTTTAATGCAAGGGTTTATCATGTACGATAAAAACGGTACAGCTTATAGACCTTCTCAAGGGGGTAGTCCAGCATCATGACAGAACCAAGCTTTGGTGATATCGTTGAAACCAATTTTATTTACTCAACTGAACAAAGAGCAAAAAGAAAGTTTGGTGACAGTGAGGTTCAAGTGAGTGGTAATCCTGCTGTATACCATGCAGGTGATGTAGTAAACTTGCCGTATGGATCAGGTGAGCGTTCCACGATCGAGGCGATTGGCTTAGCATGGGCAGCATTCGCAAGTGGTGTCCTGCCCAGTGGATTGTAATGGCTTATAATGAATTCAACCCGCAATAACGCTGGGTTATAAGAAGAATTGTTACGGCAGAAGAGAAGATGAGTGTGTATAGTGACTGCAACAAGCTAGGTACACCCAATGATTTCCGCTAACCCGCTCCACGACCAACGTATTATTGACGAATGTTTTCAAATGCTGACAACTCCCGGCCTGCGTAAGGCTGGCTGGTTGTATGGCATGGTATCTGTATATGGCAAATCTCCTGATGAGCTAAAGGGGTTTACCTGGACCGACGACAACCAGATTATCATCGAAAGCAAGAAACGCCCTATCCGCCCACTGCACCCACAGTGGGTTTCTCTTTTCCAGCTCAAGGAAAGGCAGCCTGTCAAAACTGAAGAGAAGTGGCAACGCATGACAGAAAAGCTAACCGACAGCATTAAAAAAGGGACGATCAAGCTGACCATCCCTAATCTGTTGGTTGCTTACAAAATGCGTAAGCTCATTTACGCACCTGTCAACAAGAAGCTTCATTCAGCTTCGCAAGAGCTTTGCGTACTTTAAAGACGTTCCAGCGGTAGGTGTCCCTGGAGCGCGTCTCGGGAAATGCTGCGTAGTGCGGTCCAAGCTTTAGGGTGCCGTCATCACGCATACGGAAGAGTTCCTTGCGATCGATGCCAAGGACCTTTTCCGCTTTGTGCACGGGAAGCCAGGTGCTGCTGGAAGCCATTGTCAAGTGTTTGTGGCTGACTTTTTCAGGTTACACATCCAACACAAAAAGTCAATGGATTTAAGGTTTTCTTTAGGGTTCCCGTTAGTTTTGTTTCTGGCTTAACCAAAGTAGAATTAGTGTAACGGCAGTTGAATAATGTTTGCAAGTGCGGAAGAACCTCTCGCTCTACTTGTAGAACTAACTCCCAAACTTGCCAAAAAACGATTTCGAGAAGAGATATACAAAGCCTGGAACCATGAATGTGGTTATTGCGGTGATACCGCAACAAGTTTAGATCATATCGTACCAAGGTTTAAATCAGGTTCTTCCAATTGTCACAACCTTCTTCCTGCTTGTCGTCGTTGCAATTCAAATAAAGGAAGCGATGACATGGAAGAATGGTACTTAAAACAAGAGTTTTTTTGCCCAGAAAGAATGAAAAATATTAGGGCATGGAGAAACCGGAACGTTGTTTCTTTGTTTCCTGATGATTTAGAATATTTAAAACCTGGATTGACAGAAGCATAAGCTTTTAACGTTATGGAGTTTAACGCTTTTCCCATACCAAAACTACCGTCTACAGAAACAACTAATACAGAAGAGTTTGTTGCTTCTCCACAACCAGAATCACAACCCAAAAGAATAAGCAGTGCAGAAAAATACCGGGAAGAAAGGCGTTCTTTAACAGATGCCGAAGTTCAAGCATATAGAGAATTATTGTTTGGTGGACAGGCCTATGCTGATTATGTCGATGCACACAGTGATTTAAGTGAGGCATACGATAGGTATCTAGCGAGTAACGCTAATAATACCCAAGCAATGACAAAAGGTGAATGGGGAAAACAGCATTATGAAACATACGGAAAAGAAGAGCAAGGTCGAAATGTCAGCATGCTTACTGACGAAGCAAAAGAATCAAGACTTGATTCACTTATTCAGGGAATCTCTGATGTTCAAGGAGAAAAACAATTTAGGGCACTCACTTTAGATGTATTAAAGCAAACAGTAGATGAACTAAACAAAGCCAAAGCCCAAGAAAACAAAATGGCATTATTTCAGGGTATGCCAGGGTTTAGTGACATCTCTAATATGAAATCAAATATTGTAAATTCTTTTATTGGTGATTCTGGATTAGGGGGGTATTTGTCGATTATGGGAGGAAAAGATCTAAAAGAAAAACTAGAAAATACTATTGGTGGTATTGTGGGTACCGACAACAGTGTTACATATAATTGGCAAAAATGGTTTGATGAAACGCTCACTAAAAGGTATGAAGAGTTAAGTGAAGTTGAAGACCCTGTTGATGCCGAAAAAACATATCAAATAGAAAAAGAATATGCACAGACTTTTATCAACGATTACCTTAAACCTCGATTTGATTACTCTCGCTCAATGAACGAATTTATAGATTATATTGACGTAGATCCAAGCAATGAAAACATATTACAAACTCAAACAGTTTCAAATAAATTAAAAGAAATTGGGCGTCTTAAGACACAAAATTTCCTTGAAGACTTGCAAAAAAACTCTGGTGGAATAGGAATATTTGATGCTGATTTTTATTTTAATCCTACAGGAGGCACTTTAGAAAAAGAACCACTATACCAAGAGCAAAAAGCAAGAGTTGATAGAGATTGGACGAAAGCCAAAACAAACCCCAAAGAAATAGTTAATGGAAAGACCTGGGAACAATGGTCTTATGAATATGGTTTAGACCTTAACAGTAAAGAAGATTTTGCGAAATTACATTATGATTTAATTGGTAAATTAGCCAACTTTGATCCGTCTTCTGATTTTGCAACTTCAAAAGATTTATTGAGATATTTAAATGAAGAGCTTGCTCCAGAATTACAGAAAGAAAAATCTAGTTTAGGTGAAAATGTGTTTTTAGATTTTGTTCCTGTAGAACAATATACAGATGGCTTGATTGGTAACATTGATAGTTTTACAGAATTTGATGAGAGCTGGAATGAGTTTTTTGAAGAAAATGGTATTAACCCTGAAGAAGGCTTAGAAGAAACAAAAAAACTAGTAAAAGAAGTTTTAAGAACGGGTTCTGCTTCTGATATACGAATGGGAATTGAAGCTTTAAACAAACAAAAGAAAAAACCAACACAAGAACTTTTAGGTATTGAGTATATCCAAAGAGACGAAGATTATGTTCCAGTAGAAAAGTATGAATCTGATTCTTATCTTTACAAACTAGCGCAAAAGTCAGGATATGAAGGAACAGAAGAAGAGTTTTATGAAGAAGATTTTATGGAAGGCATTACTCCAGAAGATCAGAATTTCATTAGTGATGTAATGAGTGGAGACTTTTTAAAAGATTTTAAAGATATATCTTTGGATGGAGATCCTTTTTCTGCATTTGGTTTAATGGATTCCATCGAATCAAAGTTTGATCTATTTGGAACAGAAGAAAAAGAAACAGAAGATTATAATGAAGAGGAAGAAAAGACTGATTATTTTGATCTCTTTGGAGACAGCGAAGAAGAGGAAGATGATCAAAGCTTTGGATCAATAGTCTCATTATTTGGATAAAAATGTCAGACAAAAGAAAAAAAGCAGCTAAGGCAGCAAAAATACACAAAGATTCAATGCCTTGCAATAAACCAAAGAAAACACCTGGACATAAAACAAAATCACATGTAGTAAAGGCATGCCAGGGGGGAGAAGAAAAAATTATTCGTTTTGGTCAGCAAGGGGTTAAAGGCGCAGGTAAAAACCCTAAAACAGAGAAAGATAAAGCTAGGAAGAAATCCTATTACGCCAGGCATAATGCTCAAGATCCTAACCCAAGCAAGATGTCAGCCAGGTACTGGTCGCACCGTGAGAAATGGTGAGTATAGCAATTATTGAATAAATTAGATACAATACAGATAATTATGCCTGTACGCAATGTCCGATTACTCACGGGCAATTAAACTCATCAAGCTCTATGAGGGGTTTAATGAACGGGCATACCCCGATCCAGAAACCGGTGCAGAACCTTATAGCGTAGGCTACGGTACTCAGTTTTATCCTGATGGTTCACCAGTGAAGCAGGGTAATTGTTGTACCAAACAAAAGGCGGCTGAATATCTGTTAAAAGAAGTCCAAGTCATTGCAGATGATTTAAGACAACTCAACTTGGGGCTAGATCACTCTATGAAGGAAGCGCTGGTGTCCTTCATCCACTCAATTGGTTGGGACCCTTTTCTTTACAGTGACATCATTGATTACTGTGACAAAGAAGAATGGATTTCAGCAGCAGAGGCCATGACCCATTGGGTCTTTGATAATCAACACAAGGTCATTGGTAACCTCGTGGAACGACGCAGAGAAGAAGTACGTCTATTCCTATCTGAGATGAATGCCAATGCCTGGACCTCAGGAGAAGTACTACTGAAGGCATTCAGGTTGTATTCTGCAACACCTCATGAAATCAGAGCAATCAGGAATCTTGAGAACCAAATTAATCCATATGTACTAGCTGAGTTCAATAATCAGTTTCATCTTGCCGACGAGGATTCAGATTACAAGTCATGGGAGTAAAATAAAAGAAGCGATCGGATTACGCATGGGACAATCTGCAGAAACAAGGGAATTTGAAATGCCCCTTCATTTGCAGCTCGCCATGCGTCGGGCTGAACTTGAGGCACAAGAATTAACCTGGGATCAGCTTGTAGTCGCACTCTTAAACCTCTATCACCAGCGGCTCCTGGAGATTCAAGCAGTAAAAGATATGCTGCAAGAAGAAGGGATTGAATTAGATTTTGATATCCCTACAGACATTGAACTCGCCCAGCTTGCAATGGCAGTGGGCGAGGATGAATATGATGACGATGATGAGGAAGGACTTTGCAGCCCGTTTTAGGGCTCATCATCCACCATTGAGATCAAACGATCAAGATACCACTTACACTTCCGCAGATCTTCAATACCCCCTTTATCACGCCACCTCCAAAGGTACTTGGCGCAGTTACCTTGCAGGAATCCTTTATATCCTTCTGGCGTTAACTGCGCTTCGATACCTTCAATGCATTCAATACCTGCGTTATTGTAATGTTTGGGTTTCAAAACATTATCAAATAATTCAGGACGCTTTTTTTCTACGGCCCAGGGCACAGGACAAACGCCGCCAGGGCAATCAGTAGTTGCGTCGGTATCTACCGGCTCAAACCACGACGTTTCCGAGACATCTCCATCTCCTCCTCGCTGGGTTCCGCATCCAGTTCGATCATCAATGTCCGAGGCTGGGGCATCGCACCCATCGTAATCCCTTCCTCCGCACTTGGAATTGTTCCCGTCACACCGCATCGTTTTTGCATTGGGTCTAAAGACAGGTTCATCCTAGGACGAGTTTCCTGTGTGGCAACTAACCCACGGTTGTATTGGTCATAAAGAGGCACGTCTGCTTCCTCATTATCCAGCTCTTGACCAAACATAGATGCATCAAGCATCCTGCTTTTAACTTCATCGTTTGATTCGATGAAAGCATCTAAGAAACGATCCATGCTTTTTATAAATCTAGGTTGACCTCAATTAGAATTCTACTATGGCAAGCTTTTCAGATCCCACTTATAATCGCGCTAAAGATTCGGCTAGTTCAGGTGGATACGTCACTGACCTGAACCCTGAACGAAGCTACGATGTTGACGTAAGACGCCTGGATGAAGATGAGAGAAGTACTGCGGCCATTGCAGACACTCGCAATGAAAGAAAGCAGAATCGTGTTCGTAAGTTTCTGAAAGCAGCAAAATCTGCTGGTAAGTATCGCCAGAAGCGACAGATTGATGAGCCATTGGTTGACGGGTCTCCAGCACGATATGACATGGGTGATCGCATGGGGCCTGCTGGTGGTATGAAGTATGCAGCTAAGCCCCAATCGTTTTCAGGTAGATCGTACGACTTCTTCTAGACTTTGCTAACCACAACTTCTAGCGGCTGCCCCTGGTACTTACCAGACCTAGTTTCGTACGTAGTGCTGCACGGTTCACCGCGGAAGAAGATCAGTTGGCAAATACCTTCATCTGCATAGATGCGATTAAAGAGTCCGGTGCAGTTACTGATCTCAAGCGTAAGATGACCTTCCCATGCAGCTTCAATAGGTGTCAAGTTGGCAAGGATACCTGAACGCGCATAAGTGCTTTTACCAATAGCCAAAGCAGTAACATCTTCTGGCATCTTAAGACACTCTTCTGCTACACCAAGGCAATAGCTATATGGCGGCAACAGAAAGTATTGACCACGCTCATCTGTATGCAACTCAGCAGGTTTAAGGATGTCGCGGTTAAAATCTTTGGGATCGCAATCACCTTCTGAAGGGCGGCCAAAGATCAAACACTGCTTAGGAGAAAAGCGAATATCATAGCCGTATGAGCTTAACCCATAGCTAATAACTTTTTTACCATCCTTAACGCGAACAAGTTTTTCCTCAAAAGGAGTAATCATACCCTGCTTCAGGGCTAGTTCTTTGATTTCTTTGTCGCTCAGGATTGACATACTGAATCAGTCAGTTCAACCAATATAACCCAAATTCCTTGGTAAAACATTAAGAGAATTTAAACAAGCACCTTGCCTTTTTCTGAGTAGATCTGCACGAATTCCTGTGTTTTTTCTTCTACGTTTTCTTTGGGATGCAAATACACCACTAAGCTGCAGGCGGTATTCATGGCTCTTGTTGAACCATCTGCATAATAATGCCTGATCAAAGAGGGTCTTATCTTGAGAATGCAGACAGGATGATCGAACATATCCTGCCCGTACATAATCATGTCCGGGAAATTCGTAAAGAAGATTGCTTGTTCAATCTCATTTGCCAACCATTTCTTTTTCAATGTGCGCCACCAAAGCGCATGACCTGATGTCAACGTAGGAGATAAACCCCTGGTAGCCTTCCATCTATCATTTTTTTTATCCCAGAAGTATGACTTGCTGGGAGGAAACAAATACACCTTGCCGTACCAGGGCATGTCATTCAGCCCATCTTCTTTTGGTGTGTAGAAGTTTTTAGCACCAACGTATTCATTAGCCTTAACTGAACTTGCGGGATCCAGGTCAATCTCACCCAAGATTAGATGAGCAGAATCAACAAGATCACGATTTGTAATCCATTCAAAATCTTCGGTTCTTGTATTGCCCCTACGAAGCCCCATCAGCAGTCTTGTTGTAATCGATTTCCAAATATCTTAACCCAGTATCGTCGTTGATGATGTAACCTGCTTTTTCATCTGGCTTGATGCGTTGAGCAGCGCTGAGGATACGCCTAAAGGTTTCCGCAAGGTCGCCGTTATTTTCTGAATCAAGTTTGTCTGCAGCAGAACTCAATTCTTCAAGCGTCATCCACACCACAGCACGTTCTTGGCCTGGTTGCATACACATGACCCCTGGTCCTTCAGCGTCCCAGAATCGGGTGTAATGTTGACCCATATCCGCAAGGATCAACTTCATTACAGTGTCAAGCATTTTTGCTTCTGTGGGATCAGCCGGATTGCTGAGTGTTTGAAGCAAGAGTTTTTCGCGTCGATCAGACATGGGGAATTAATTGTTGTCTTTTTAGTACTACAAGCATTTTAGGTAGCGGCTGGTATATGACGACCAGCTTACCTAGGACACCACGTTTTTTTAAAAGGTTTCCTTTATTATCTCGCAGCTTGTCAAATTCTCCTGACCTAATCAAGTATTCTGCAACACATCTGAGTCTTCTTTTAAGTGGCAGATCAGCATTCGGAAAACGATTGCAGATTGTCTCAGGTTGCATATCTAAGAATGCAAGACGCAATCTATTAGCAAGAGTCATTGATGTATTGGGATCCTCCATCTCGAAATCCCTCAGCATTCTTAAGTATCTCTTAAGGGTTCCCTCGTCAAATGATCCTCCTGGTGGCAAGAAGGGTTTTACTTGTTTAGCCAGAGATTTAGGCAGCTGCACCAGGCAGTCTTTCAATGTGACATGATCAATGTCAAACAGGTCAAAACGATGGGACATATCATTTGTTAACGTCAGAGGGTTTTGCTACATTTGGATTTGGCTGGTACTTGTATTCATTACTTGCGGTATAAAGATTTTTTGCAATAGGCGCATCAAACGTTCTCAGATTTGCTTCAGGACCTTTATAGAAAGAAAGAATTAGATTGTTCCAGGGAATCCTAACCATCATTTTATTGGAACCTTTTGGGATTGTGATATAGTGCACCCCCTGGACCCAGCCTTTTTTGGGATCTTTTTTACCTTGAAGAATCCAGTTACGAATCGTTTGATCTGTTACGGAAAGGCGTTTAGCACACTCTTCAACTGAAATATATTCATCTGCATAAATTTCTGGTGATGCGACATCAGTTTCTTCGTTCTTGTATCGGCTATGCCACATGGCACCAAGTACTACACGAATACCTCTCAACTCATCAGCAATATTTTGTAATGCAGTTTTGATTCCTGTTTTACTTTGTGTTTCCATCCCTAAAAATTAATGCTAAAGTCTAGGAAAATGATTGCATACTTTCCATGGAAGATCAAGTTCCTTCCAGTAATATCCCTGGCCAAGCACCTGAGCAGCAACCTGTTCAACCTACTATTACTGCTGAGCAGCTCCAGGAGATGAAACGCATGGCACTAGAAAATGCCATCCGTCAACAACAAGCAATGCAACAGCAGCAAGCCGCTGTCTTTAACCGGGAGCCTGAGGTTGTATATGTTCGTCGCAATCTCACCATTGCGGAACTGCTTCTTGTTATTGCATTATCCTGCGGTATTGTAACAGGTATTCAAGCAGCCTGGAACTTTACTACAGATCTTTTGCCTCGTATTGAAATTCGAGAAAAATAATCCAGTCTATAATAGTTGGATAGGGCTTGGGTTATCTTTAGGTGGCAAATAGACGAATAAGTGAATTTCCCCTGATTGGTGGAACTGAAATTGATGAACCGGATCTTTTGACTCTGGTTCACGTTTTTGAAGTTGACCCTGTTTTACGTAATAAGAAAATCACCTTTTCAGGTTTTAAGGATTACCTGAACCAATACTATGTGCCAAAAGCCAGTGGCACGTTTGATGGTAATATAACTATTCTTGGTAATTTAACTGTTAGCGGCACAACAAATGTAACCACGATTACAGGATCGGATACAGCAACTTTTAGTGGCCTTGTTGTTCAAAATAGTGCTTATATCACAGGTACTTTGAGCGGCACCACTATTACAGGCACAGCAGGAAACTACACTTCAACTCAAGCTGTCACAGGTATATTCACAGCAGAGCTTTCTGGAACGTCGATTACTGGTAATACATTAAATGTCACAACATTCACTGGTGCTACAGGTAATTTTACTAGTGAATTAACAGCTCAAACAATTACAGGTACAACTGCAAAACTTACCAGCATCACTGGTGTATCCGGTGTATTTACATCTCAACTTTCGGGTAATGTAATTACAGGAAACACTGGGCAGTTTTCTAACATTACAGGAGTTTCTGGAACCTTCACCTCAAACCTTTCAGGTGAAACCATTACGGGAACAAATGCTAATTTCACCACTGGTACCTTTGGAACTATTGTTGCAGGAAGTCATACAGTAACAGGGAACCTCCTTGTATCTGGTGACCTGTCTGTAGAAGGCTCTGGTTACTTTAGTTCCGGCGTTCAAATTACAGGTATTTTATCTGGTACCACAATTACTGGTACTACAGCACAATTTACTCAAATTACCGGTCAATCTGGTGTATTTACTAGCCAAATTTCTGGTGCAACTATTACCGGAGACATTGTACAAGCTGAATCAATTACCGGTAATACAGCCGGGTTTACCACTGTTACAGGAACAACGATTACTGGTTCTAACCTGAATGTTGTTTCAGGCTCCTTTACATCCCAAATATCAGGCGCAATAGTTACTGGTGATTTGGCTCAATTTACAAATATTACCGGAAACTCGGCAGGTTTTACCACAATTACAGGTACAACTGTCACTGGAACCAGTATATTGGGCTCAGTTATTACAGGAGTGACTGGTGTTTTTACTTCTGAGCTATCAGGAGAAACAGTTACCGGTATAACCGCAAACTTTACATCTGGCAACTTTACAACTTTGTTTGCAGTTAATCAAACTTTTGCTGGCAACGAAATTCTTAATGGCAATTTAACAATTTTATCTGGATTTTTTGTTTCGGGTCAAAGTTATTTTGCATCAGGAATTAGTGTTACTGGCAGTATTAGTGGTCAGACAATTACTGGTGAAACTGCTAACTTTACAGACATAACAGGTAGTACACTTACAGTTACCACGCCATCCGGTTCCAATCCTGCAATTGTTTGTTCTGGTGTCGTATCAGGTGGAACTGGAGGTTTTATTGTTAAAGGACCTTTGGTAATTTTACCTTGATAAATAAATCAGTTAAAATAAACAAAAAGGATTAAAAAATGGCCTACGGTGAATTAAAAGTTGATTCAATTACTTTTACCAATGCTGGGGTTGACACTACTGTTTCAGTATCTGGTTTAGTTCAAAACCCAACTTTTAGTGGTGACATCACTGTTACCGGAACAATTTCTGGAAGCGTTGTTCAAGGGGGAGTTACGGTATCTGGTGCAACAATCACTGGCAGTGCAGGTGAATTTGATACAATTACTGGCAATACGGCAGGTTTTACTACCATTACAGGAGCAACTGTTACAGGTGTTGTAGGTGAATTTGGTGCTATTACCGGAAACACTGCAGGTTTTACTACCATTACAGGAGCAACTGTTACAGGCGTAACGGCTAACTTTATTACAGTTTCAGGAAACACCGTAACTGGCAATACCGCACAGTTTACTTCAATCACTGGAAGCGCTGGAGGTTTTACAACTGTTACAGGAGCAACAATTACTGGTACAACAGTAAATGCAAGCACAGGAGTATTTACAGCTCAAATTTCTGGTACAACAATTACTGGAAATAATGGACAGTTTACAGCATTAACCGGCAATACAGCAGGATTTACAACTGTTACTGGCGCAACTGTCACTGGTGATGCAGGTGAATTTGACACGGTTACTGGCAATACAGCAGGATTTACAACTGTCACAGGAGTAACTGTTACAGGTACAACAGCTAATTTTATTACCGGTGTTTATACAACTAAAGTTTCTGGCGCAACTATTACAGGTGATACTGGTCAATTTACAAATTTAACTGGTATAGCAGCAGGATTTACTGTTATTACTGGCATTACTGTTAACTCTATATCAGGCATATTTACAACTCAAATTTCCGGTGCAACAATTACTGGAGACAATGGGCAGTTTGCAACATTAACAGGTGATACTGCAGGATTCACTACTGTTACGGGAGCAACTGTTACTGGCGTTACGGGTAACTTTGTTACTATTTCTGGCACTACTGTTACAGGTGATTCTGGTAACTTTACCTCTGTAACAGTAAATTCCGGTGTTTTTGCTTCTGGTTCACTTGATATTACGATTGATGGTACAACTCAAGCCAAAGTTGATAACACTACGGCACCAGTAAAAGAAGTATATAGTGGTACATTTTATCCAATAGTAACCCAGGTAGATATTGGTACTGAGCCTAATGAAGTGCCATTGGCAGGAATGCTTGGTGAATTAGCTTTTTTGAATTATCCGTTCTTGAGAGGCGGCAGTGATACGACAACAACCAGCGGCACTGTGACAATTGATAGTAGTGCTTATGAAAGATTTAATTACACGGCAAGCATGGCCACAGGTGTGACAGTGCAATTTTCAAATATGATCAATGGAAGAGAAGTTCAATTGTACATTCGTAATACTAATGCCACGGCGCGTGCTGTAGCTTTTGAAGCATCAACAACAACAACTGGATTTACTGCAGTAAACCTTGCTGGAGCAAGTCCTCCAGGAGGCCCCTCCATAAGCGGCGTCACTCTTTCTGGCTCCACTGGCACTGCGTTATTATGGGTGGGCAATATTAATGGCACTATTGTTGGAGGTATTTCCTAATGACTATCAAGAATCTGTATCCCACCCAACGTCCAGCATTGGATCTTAATTTTGCCAACTCTAAACGCCTTGATCCTCGTGTTTCACTG
>Ga0213864_10000414_pt1 | contig 19266 bp, 19 predicted proteins | sample PICome_5_FD_160078 | JGI IMG/M metagenome (GOLD analysis project Ga0213864, IMG submission 160078) | Coastal seawater microbial communities near Pivers Island, North Carolina, United States - PICO247 | ecosystem: Environmental > Aquatic > Marine > Coastal | place: USA: North Carolina... | reverse complement strand
TTGGTATTTGGGGATCAAACTTTAAATTGACCACATTGTTGATGACGTTGAACACAAACTCAACAATGTTGAATGACCAGTTGATGGCGGTTCCATTGTTTATCCTGATGGGGATTGTGATGGAGGCTGCAGGACTTATGGAGCGTCTGTTCGCATCCATCCAAATGATCATGGCCCGCGTGCGCGGATCGCTTTACATCGCGGTATTGATTGTATCGACGATCTTTGCGGCGGCAACAGGTATCGTTGGGGCCTCTGTAACACTATTGGGTATCATGGCGGGGGCAACGATGAGCCGCTCTGGTTATAACGTTAAACTGGCTGCTGGTACGATTACAGCTGGCGGTACACTGGGTATTTTGATCCCACCTTCCATCATGTTGATCGTATTGGGTCCTGTGCTTGAGGTCTCGACATTGGACTTGTTCCGCGGTGCATTCATTCCCGGTGCGTTGTTGGCATCCCTTTATCTGTTGTACACTTTGGGCCGTTGCTGGCTGAACCCAGAGCTGGGTCCAGTGTTGTCAGACGAAGATCAGCCCAAAACGTCAGATTTCTACGGTGCAGAAGTCGCCTTGATTTCGATGGCTGTTCTTACGATCTGCCGCGTCTTTGGCTTGGGGATCGGTGGTGCGTTCGGCGGGATCATCCCGTTTGGTGGCCTGATCGTTCTGGCGGCGGTCATCGCCTTGGCGCTGCGTGCGTATCGCAACCTTGCGGTCCTGCGCATCGCTATGCCCTTGGCGATCCTGTTCCATGGTTACATGACCGTGGCGAACATTGGTGCAGGTATTCCGTGGATGTCTATCGCGATGTTCGCACTGATGATCATCTTGACCGCGCTTTCGATGCCGATTTATCGCGCGGACGCTGCTGATCGCTTCTCATTCTCTGATCTTTGGGATGAATTTTTCGCAGGCCTCATGCCACCAACCATTTTGATCTCCTTTGCGTTGGGTTCAATCCTTCTTGGACTTGCCACGCCTGCCGAGGCGGCTGCAATGGGGGCATTTGGCGCAATTCTATTGTCCCTTATGTATCGCAAATTCACCTTCCCTGGGTTCTTTGACAATTTGATCAAGTCGCTAGAAATCACGGTTCTGATCATGTTCTTGGTTGCGGCGTCAAACTTCTTTGGTGCGGAATTCTCATCTCTTGGAACGCCCAAGATGATGACCGAACTACTGCTTGGTCTGGACATGTCACCCTACTTGATACTGATCTTGGTCATGGCCCTGATATTTGTTCTAGGCTGGCCACTGGAATGGGTCCCGATTGTGTTGATTGTTGTCCCAATCCTATTGCCGACGGTTGAAAAATTGGAACTGCATGGTTTGGACCGCTATGATCTGATGGTGTGGTTCGGCATCCTTGTTGCCGTGAACTTGCAAACGGCTTGGTTGTCTCCGCCAGTTGCTCTGTCTGCCTACTTCCTAAAGGGCGTGGTACCGAACTGGGATTTGAAAGACATCTATCTGGGCATGATGCAATTTATGCTGATCCAACTTGTTGGTTTGATCCTGATCCTTATCTTCCCGCAGATTGTTCTGTGGCTCCCTAACCAGGTGTTCGGAGGGTAAGAGAGCAAGATGGCAAGATCCACTTTATCCTACCAAAAATGGCCCCTGATCGTCACCGTTTTTGGTCTTGGGCTATCTGGATGGCTTGGTTGGGCGACCACGGGGACATATGGGGGCATGATTAGCTTCCTCTTCGTGGGCGCGATCTTGGCGACATTGGAAATTGCGTTGTCGTTTGACAATGCAATCGTGAATGCAAACAAGCTTGAGGAAATGACGCCCGTTTGGCAGCGTCGGTTTTTGACATGGGGCATATTGATCGCCGTTTTCGGCATGCGCATTGTCTTTCCTTTGGCGATTGTTGCGATTTTTGCATGGATCAACCCCTTTGCTGCGATGCACTTGGCGCTGTCTGATCCGGACGAATATTCCCGTATCATCGGTGAAGCCCACGGTCCGATTTCCGCCTTTGGTGGGACTTTCCTGATGATGGTCGCGCTAAAGTTTTTCATTGATAAAGACAAATCAGTGGACTGGATTGTTGGATTGGAAACACGCCTGCGTCGGGTTTCTTCAATTCGTGGCTTTGAAATTGCATTCGTCTTGATCATCATTATCGCGATTTGCCACTTCTTGCCTGAATACAAACATGCCGCTTTTTTGATGTCGGCCATCATGGGGCTGTTAGTGTTCATGTTGGTGGATGGGTTAGGCGCGTATTTGGACAACATCGCCAGCAACACCGCCGCCATGGGTGCGCGCGGCGGGTTGGGCGCGTTTTTGTATCTTGAGGTGCTTGATGCAAGCTTCTCATTTGATGGGGTGATCGGCGCATTTGCGTTGACCACCAACATTCTTTTGATCGCGATCGGTCTTGGGATCGGGGCGATGTACGTGCGTTCAATGACAATCATGTTGGTTGAACGGGGAACACTGGCAGAGTTTTTGTATCTGGAACATGGGGCGTTTTATTCGATCTTTGCGCTGTCGATTATCATGTTTCTACAATCACTCTTTCACGTTCCTGAAATTTTAACTGGTGGGATCGGTATCGTTCTAATCGGTTTGGCCTTCTACAAATCTATTCAACATAACAAAGCAAATGCCGCATCCTAATGCGGCGGCAGGAACATAGTAATGACCGTAGAGTATCTTAAAAAGGCACCGCTGCATTCGCGCAGCGACGCAACAGAAACACGTGAAATCGTGCGCAATATCCTTGATGATATCGAGGCCGGTGGCGATGCAAAAGCGTTGGAATATGCTTCAAAATTCGACAACTATGATGGCGAAATTATCCTAACGGATGAGGCCATTGCCTCGGCATCAGAATTGGTGCCAGAAAAAATGAAGCGCGATATTGAATTCGCACATGCCAACGTCAAAAAATTTGCTGAGGCACAAAAGTCCACAGTTTCAGATTTTGAAACCGAGGTGGTGCCAGGCCTTATCGCGGGTCAAAAGGCGATCCCTGTAAACGCGGCGGGATGTTATATTCCGGGTGGTCGTTATAGCCATATCGCCAGCGCGATCATGACGGTGACAACCGCCAAGGTTGCAGGTTGCAACAATATTGTGGCCTGCTCCCCCCCCCGTCCTGGTGTTGGTATTGCACCTGCCATTGTTTATGCGGCGCATATTTGTGGCGCGGATAAAATTCTGGCTATGGGCGGTGTCCAAGGCGTGGCTGCAATGACATTCGGCCTATTCGAATTGCCCAAGGCAAATATCTTGGTCGGTCCTGGTAACCAATTCGTGGCAGAGGCAAAACGCATGCTGTTCGGCCGTGTTGGCATTGACATGATCGCAGGTCCAACCGATAGTTTGATTTTGGCGGATGGCACAGCAGATGCCGATATCGTTGCGGCTGATTTGGTTGGTCAGGCTGAACATGGCTATAACTCACCGGTTTGGTTGGTAACGGATGATCGTGCATTGGCAGAAAAAGTGATGGATTTGGTTCCTGGCCTGATTGATGATCTGCCGGAAGTAAACCGTGACAACGCGCGCGCGGCATGGCGTGATTACGCAGAAGTCATGGTCTGCAGCACGCGTGAGGAAATGGCTGCGACATCAGATGCCTATGCCCCCGAACACTTGACCGTACAGGCCCAAGATTTGGATTGGTGGTTGGATCGCCTAAGCTGCTATGGTTCGCTTTTCCTAGGTGAAGAAACCACGGTGGCCTTTGGGGACAAAGCCTCTGGTACGAACCACGTTTTGCCAACGTCTGGCGCGGCAAGCTATACAGGCGGGCTAAGTGTTCATAAGTATATGAAAATCGTCACTTGGCAGCGTGCAACACGCGAAGGATCCAAGCCTGTCGCAGAAGCAACTGCGCGCATTTCCCGTTTGGAAGGCATGGAAGGTCATGCGCGGACCGCAGATATTCGTTTGCGCAAGTATTTTCCAAACGAAAACTTCGATTTGACCGCAGCGGAAGATATCTAGCATGGATCATCCTGCATCCCTTTTTGACCTAACTGGGCGCGTTGCTTGTGTGACTGGAGCTTCCTCTGGTCTGGGACGGCGCGCTGCGCTGACCTTGGCACGCGCGGGTGCCCAGGTTGTCGGCGTCGCACGGCGCCGGGATGCATTGGATGGACTTTGTGCAGAAATCGGTGGTGCATGCATTGGCGTTGACGCCGATGTCGCAGATCGTGACACATTGGACGCGACAGTTGCTCGAATTTCTGGTGCCTGTGGCGCACCCGATATTTTGATCAACGCTGCTGGATTGAACACCCGCGAGGCGGCAGATGACGTCACGGATCAAGGGTGGGACGCGACGCTTGCAATTAATTTGTCAGCGCCTTTCTTCCTTGCTCAGAAACTTGTCCCTGCAATGCAGGAACGTGCATGGGGTCGCATTGTGAATTTTGCGTCCCTTCAATCGTTTCGCGCCTTTCCGGGGGGAATCGCCTATGGCGCAACCAAAGGTGCCGTGACACAGATGACACGCGCAATGGCCGAAGCATGGTCAGGGCAGGGTATTACGGCGAATGCAATCGGCCCGGGGTTTTTCCCAACTGAATTGACCGCAGCTGTATTCAACGATGACGCCCGCGCGGCTCGCAATGCGGCCCAAACATGTATCGGGCGCAATGGACGTCCTGAGGATATGGATGGCCCCATTCTGTTTTTGTGTTCAGAGGCCTCTGGATACGTTACAGGGCAAACATTGATGGTAGACGGAGGGTTTACTGCGAAATGAAGGCATTGGTTTACACTGGCATCGAAACATTGGAAATGCGCGATGTTGCTGATCCAAACCCTGGTTCAGGTGAATGCGTCGTTCGTGTCGAAAGTGTTGGGATTTGTGGATCAGATATGCACGCATATTTGGGACATGATGATCGTCGCCCTGCACCTATCATCTTAGGCCATGAGGTTGCGGGCGTTGTCGAAGGCGGCGCACATGACGGTGCACGCGTAACGGTTAACCCCTTGGTGACGTGCGGAACATGTCGATATTGTACTTCGGGACAGGATAACCTGTGCCGCAACCGTCAAATAATCTCAATGCAACCCAGAGAGGGCGGGTTCGCCCAAAAAATCGCCATTCCAGAACGTAATTTGGTAATCATTGACGACAGTCTGACCTTTGATCAGGCGGCATTGGCCGAACCGATTGCCTGTGGTTGGCATGCAGCACGCGTTGCCAAGGCACACCCCGCAGGATCAGACGCCACACGCGCATTGGTATTTGGCGGTGGTGCGATTGGAATGGGGGCCGCGCTGTCGCTGCGCGCCCAAGGAATTGGCCATGTCAGTTTGGTTGAACCCAATGAAGTACGCCGTGACTATATCACGTCGCGCTACGATATGCATGTGATTGACCCCACGCAGGTGTCATCAGGTGATGATTATGATGTGGTGATTGACGGCGTTGGATACGTTGCAACGCGCGAACAAGCATCCGAGGCTGTGCGCCCCGGTGGGATCATCGTTCACATCGGGTTAGGTCAAGATCTCGGTGGATTAAATATTCGTCGCATGACGCTGCAGGAAATCACATTCACAGGGACCTATACCTATACATCACAAGACTTTCGCGATACTGCCCAGGCCATGATGGATGGCAAACTTGGTGATCTAAGTTGGACAGAAACGCGCCCGCTATCCCATGGTGCGCAGGCCTTTCAGGATATCCGTTCAGGAACGAGCCAAGCACCCAAGATAATTTTGAAACCAACCCATTGAGGAGACTTAAATGTCTGAAATTCCCCATCTTCTCGTTCATGAACACGATGACAACGTTGGTGTTGTTGTTGTCGAGGGATTAACAGCAGGGACAGATATGCTGTGCTGTGTAACTCATGATAATTCAACGTTTCGCCTGACGTCTGGCGCGGATGTGCCGATTGGTCACAAGATCGCGCTTAAGGATCTAAAAGAGGGCGACACAGCCATGAAATATGGCGAGGACATCGGCAAAATTATCGCCGATATCCCCAAAGGTGGACACGTTCACACACACAACTGTAAAACCAAGCGCTGGTAAGGAGAAGAATTCATGGCTTCTAAGTATTCAAATATGACCGTTAAGGCCTTCCGTCGTGAAAATGGACGTGTTGGCGTACGCAACCACGTGGTGATCCTGCCTGTTGACGATATCTCAAACGCAGCATGTGAAGCGGTGGCAAACAACGTAAAAGGCACAATGGCGATCCCGCATGCCTATGGGCGTCTGCAGTTTGGTGAAGACCTGGAACTGCATTTCCGCACAATGATCGGCACAGGTGCGAACCCGAACGTGGCTGCCGTTGTTGTGATTGGGATTGAACCTGGTTGGACCAAACGTATCGCCGATGGTATCCGCGCAACAGGTAAGCCAGTGGCAGAGTTTTCAATTGAACAAAAGGGCGATTTTGAAACGATCCGCGCCGCCAGCTGGGCCGCAAAAGAGTTTGTTCACATGACGTCAGAGTATCAGCGTGAAGAATGCTCAATTTCTGAACTTTGGGTTTCAACCAAATGCGGTGAAAGTGATACAACAACGGGTCTGGGTTCTTGCCCAACTGTTGGCAACATGTATGACAAACTCTTACCAGAAGGGATCACAGGGTTCTTTGGAGAAACATCTGAAATCACAGGTGCCGAACACATTTGTCAAAAACGCGCAATCAACGAAGAGGTTGGTGAACGTTGGTACAAAATGTGGAAAGCTTATCAAGACGACGTGATCTTTGCGCACCAAACAGATGACCTATCTGACAGTCAGCCAACGAAGGGTAACATCGAAGGCGGCCTGACAACGATTGAAGAAAAGGCACTTGGTAACCTGGAGAAAATCGGTCGTACATCACAATACATCGATATCCTAGAGCCAGCAGAAGCGCCGCAATCAGGCAATGGTTTGTACTTTATGGACAGTTCATCTGCGGCTGCAGAATGTGTGACATTGATGGCAGCAGGCGGCGCGGTGATCCATACCTTCCCTACAGGTCAAGGTAACGTTGTGGGTAACCCAATCGTTCCCGTGATCAAAATCACCGCAAACCCACGCACTGTTCGCACAATGAGCGAGCACGTGGACGTTGATGTGTCTGGCATCCTGCGTCGTGAAATGACAATTGACGAAGCAGGTGACGAGCTGATCGAGATGATCTGCCGCACAGCAAACGGACGCAACACAGCTGCGGAGGCGTTGGGACACCGCGAATTCTCAATGACGAAACTGTATCGCTCTGCGTAAAAGATCTTGGGCGGCTATACCGCCGCCCAATTTTCTTATGATGCTGTAGAAAGCGTCTTTATCCCCACCGCCTCGTTTAAGAACAGATCAGGCGCACAGTTTTCCGATAATTCAATCTTGGCCTTCACGTTTTGGGATTCTAGATTGGCCTCTGTCTCTATCAGTGAAAAGACACCTTCACAAATTTGTCCGTTGGTGCGCACGACTTGCACTGGATTTCCGGCAACAACCCCTACGCTGTCTGCATCCACCAGCTGGTCCACATAGACGAATGTCTCTACACTTTTTTCGGTGGGGTCATAGATTTCTGCAGCTTGGCTTCCTTGTGCAACGCAATCCCCGATATTGGCATTGAAATTCAACAAGACGCCGTCAAAGGGTGCGCGCAATGTCAGCGCCTCTAGATCCAATTCGCGTGCTTGTAATTCCAGCTCACCAATCTCTAATGCGATTTCTGCGCGTCCCTTGGCGGCCTCGGCGCGTTCCAACGCTTCTTCGGCACGCTGCACAACAAAGGTTGCGTCCAATTTGCGCCGCTCTGCCGAGTCTAGTGTGGTTTCATTCACCAGACCCCGTTGGAACAGCACGCGCGTACGGTCGTATTCACGGTTCACGAAATCTTGTTCTTCGCTGACACGTGCCACATCTGCATTCGCAATTGTGATCGCGAAGGCGCGTTCACTGACGGCGGCTGTCAAATCACTTAGGCGCACTTGCGCGGTTTTATGTGCCAAATTCGCGGCGCGATCATCCAGCTGAACCAAAATTTGCCCTGCCGTTGCTCTGCCTGATTTGATCGCATCGGTTGACAGTGATGTTATGCATCCGCGCGCCTCATATGACAGGCCTGTTTTGTTGTTGGCAACAACGGTACCTGCGAGGTTGATGGAATTGAATTCCCCCTCTGCCAGAACGGGAGAGGCGAGGAGCGAAAGTGCAAATGCAAAGTGTTTGTACATGTGTAGATCTACCTGTTGTTCTGCCCTAGAACGTTGGTGCAGATCGCGACATAGTCAAGAATTTAGTGTGTCCACAGGTCAAACATACGTCCCGCGCAGGGCTTGATATATAACCGCTGTGGCAACATTCGACAGGTTCAGCGATTTCACCTGATCATTGCGCATTGGAACGTGGAACATCCGATCCTGCATCTGTGCGCGCAAGTCCATAGGGAGGCCTGAGGATTCTTTGCCAAATATCAAGTAGGCGTCGTTAGGATATGTGGGCTCGTAAAAGCTTCGCTCTGCGTCCTCTTCAAACAAAAATAACGCATCGTGATCAGGCTTTCGTGTTTCAATAAAATCATCCCAGTTCTCATATTCGCTGAGCTTTACGAACTGCCAATACCGTGTTCCTGATCGCGCAACGGTTTTGTCATCCAATGAAAATCCGTAGGGTTTTATAAGGACCAATTCCAGATCAAGCGCGACGCATGTTCGGCCAATGGATCCCGTATTAAACGGTATTTCGGGTTCAAAAAGGACAACTTTCATCATGCACTATGAATGGTTTCCCTCCAAGGCAGTCAATAACGTTTCTAGGTTATGTTCAAACATTGCCAAATAACTGGTTGCAGGTCCGCCGCGTTCAGACAGGGCATCAGAGAACAAACGCCCCCCAATTGTTAGGCCGGTTTCATCCGCTATTTGTTGCACCAATGCGGGGCTTGTGATGTTTTCAACGAATAGGGCGGCGGCACCATCTGCCTTAAGTTGATCAATCAAAACAGCCAGCTCTTGCGCGCTTGGTTCTGCATCTGTGTCGATCCCGACGGGTGCCAAGAATATCATGTCATAGGCATCTGCCAAATACCCAAAAGCATCATGCGCCGTCACAACCGTTCGTTTGTTTGCAGGTAGGTTTGCAAGCGTTGCCTTGGTCGCGATATCCAGCGCTAGCAATTGATCCACATAGGCTGCGCGATTTGCCTCGATCATATTCGCTTTTGTGGGCATTTTTTCAGATAGCGTCGCTGCGATATTGTTCACATAGACCACGCCATTTGACAGGGAATTCCACGCGTGTGGGTCGGTTGATCCATCAACTGTTACAATCTTAACGCCTGCAGTCGCTACGTGGACGGATGCATTTGTACCAGATTCTACAATTAGGGTATCAGACCACGTTTCAAATCCCAATCCGTTGACGAAAATGATATCCGCATCCGCAACGGCGCGGGCATCCGCGGCCGAGGGTTGATATACATGTGCATCGGCGTCTGGTCCCACAATTGTTGTGACATCCGCGTGGCCACCCACAACTTGTTCCACCATATTGCCCAGAATTGAAAAGCTTGCGACAATTTTTATGCGATCTTTAGCAAGAGATGCGCTTGCGTATAATGTGAAAGCTACAATTGCGACTAGCTTAGTGAAGTTTTGCATAAGAGGCATTTTTCCCTACTAAGGTCTCTTTGTTGCGCTAAATCGCCCGCGCAGTCCCAGTGGCCCAAACAGAGCGGACAGGACAAAAATTGCGCCTGCCACCAGAACGATTGCTGGTCCCGAAGGCGTTTCGGGCAACACGTATGAGAGTGTTAATCCCAACCAGCAGCTGAGTAGCGAGAAAATGAATCCAAGGCCCAGTTGCGCTGTTATTGTACCTGACCAGTAGCGTGCGGCCGTGGCCGGCAAAATCATAAGCCCCACCGCCATCAGAGTTCCTAATGTTTTGAACGCCGCCAAGAGGTTCAGCACCAATAGGAACATAAAACCCTGATCCACGATCCAAGGGCGTTTAACCTGTGATTCAAAGAATACTGGATCACAAGTGCTCATGATCAATGGGCGTAGGATCAAGGCAAAAGTTACGAGAGTCACTGTCGCAACGCCGCCCACCAAAATCATCGACGCATCATCAACCCCAAGGATTGATCCAAAGAGAAAGCTTTTGAGGGGTACAGCTGAACCAGCAGCCGAAAGGATAAAGATACCGATGGCTAAGGCGATTAGGTAAAGCGAAGCAAGGCTTGCGTCGCTTCGCAAAATTGTGTTGCGCGCCAAATAGGCTGTCAGAACCGCAACCCCCAGACCCGCGATCAGGCCGCCAAATAATAGGGACATCACGGACAAACCTGCCGTCACAAAACCGATGACAACACCAGGTGTAATAGCGTGTGCCATTGCTTCACCCGCCAGCGATAGGCGGCGCAAAACCAAAAATGCACCAACAGGCGCGACAGAGGCCGACAGGATAGTGGTCACCACAAACGCGCGGCGCATGAATGCATAGTTGAACATTTCTGAGAGCAGATCAAACATCAGCGCTTGCCTCCGTTTGTTTGTCCGCGAAACATCCACGATGCCTGACTAGAAGACATGTAACCTTGGGCAACCAATCGGTCTGAGGTCAGAATATCATTTGCCGTCCCAAAACTGGCCCGTCCATTGCCCAACAATAGTGCATGTGTGCAATGGTCCAACACTGCCGATAAATCATGTAAAACCATGATCACCGCCCGCCCTTCGCTTTGCCAAGTTTCGATGACGCTTAGCAAATGCTGCTCGGTATATTGATCGACTGCTGAAAATGGTTCATCCAATAAAATCAGCGGCGCATCCTGCATTATGACACGTGAAAACAATGCGCGTTGCAGTTGTCCACCAGACAGCGTGTGTAGGGGTTGATCTGCCAAATCAAGAATGCCCGCCATTTCAAGGGCTGCATCAACTCGATTTCGCGTCGTTTTGTTTAATCCTGCAAAAGGATTAAAGCCCTGCCATGCACCCATCGCCGCAAGATCGCGCACACGAATGGGAAAGCGGCGATCAAATTCTGTAAGCTGCGCCAAATATCCAATTTCGGCGGGTTTCCCCGTTGGCCATTCAATTCTTCCATTCATCGGAGATTGTAGGCCCAGCAGCGTTTTTACAAATGTACTTTTCCCTGATCCATTTGCGCCAACGACAGCCAGTATGGAACCCGGTTTGACATCACAGTTGAGCCCATCAAACAGCGTCACATCTCCAAACCCAAGGGACAGATTTTCTATGGAAACAACGGGGGGCACTAGATCACGCTAACGATCATGGCCCAGAAAATACCTGAAACACCAAGTGCGCAGAGGACAAGCCTGATTTGACTGAATTCCGTCAAACAAACCTGCGAGATCTTTTTTGGTTGTGCGATGTCACGGATCGCGCCATCATCTACCAAAACTTGTTCAACAGCGCTTCTGCTCATCGCATGCTCCTAATGGGGGAGGGTCATCGCATGAATCGCATTGCGATTTAACAAGTCTGACCAACTAGGACACCCCGCCCAGATGAATTTTAGTCCCAATGGCAGGTCTCCTGACTTGCGCCTATTCGTGGTCTGCACCTTCCCAGATTTCCATCCAGTGGCACAAGCAGCACACCCAAGCGCCTACAGTTGCGGGGGCAGTCATGGAGTTGCAATTGATGCGCACCATGTTCCCTTTTAAATCCTCGGCTGACTCGCCTTAGATACCAGTTGGTGTAGGCAGCATTAGAGCAATTTGAGGGTCATTCAAGAAAAAAGGGCTCTATGCGATAAAAAATATCAGCGCTTAATGGAGGTTCAAGTTGTAAGATATAATAACTGAGTAAAATAATCAGAAATATAAAATTGACAATATTTGTCGGATATAGGATATCCTTTGTATCAAAGGAGACTCAAACATGAAATTTTCGTTCGTCGCATTTGCATTCACCATGGTGACTGCACCCATCGTGCAAGCAGCAGATGTGAACGTTTATTCGTATCGTCAACCAGAATTGATCAAGTCATTGACGGATGCGTTTACCGCGCAAACAGGGATCAACGTGAATGTCGCGTACCTTCAAAAAGGGATGGTTGAGCGGATGAAGGCAGAAGGCCGCCGCAGCCCAGCAGACGTTGTTTTGACAGTGGATATTTCGCGGCTTTCAGCTGTGGTGAATGAGGGCCTAACGCAACCAGTCGAAAGCGCAACCTTATCAAAAAATGTTCCACAGCTTTATCGTGATCCAAATGGACATTGGTACGGTCTTACAACCCGGGCGCGGATTGTTTATGCCAGTAAAGACCGAGTTGCCGACGGCGAAGTGACAACATACGAAGATTTGGCCGATCCCAAATGGCAGGGGCGCATTTGCACGCGTTCGGGCACGAATGCCTATAACGTTGCGCTGACGTCTGCGGTTATTCATCACCATGGGGAAGAGGGTGCCAAAGCATGGTTGCAAGGCGTAAAAGATAATTTGGCACGTAAACCACAAGGCAATGATCGCGCGCAGGTCAAGGCGATTTGGGCAGGTGAATGTGATATTTCAATCGGGAATACATACTACATGGGCGCTATGTTATCCGATGCGGAACAAAAAGAATGGGCCGACAGTGTTCAAATTCTGTTCCCAACTTTTGAAAAAGGTGGCACGCATATCAATATTTCGGGTGTTGCAATGGCAAAACACGCCCCGAACCCTGAAAATGCACTTGCGTTTATGGAGTTTCTGACCTCTGCAAAAGCCCAAGAAATCTATGCCGAGGCCAACCACGAATATCCTATTGCCCCAGGGAGTCAAGCAAGTGCCTTGGTTAAAACATGGGGTAATTTTGACCCAGATCAGGTAAATTTGATGGAGCTTGCTAAACTGCGTGGCCTAGCTTTGCGGTTGACAGAAACCGTTGATTTCGACGGATAAGCAATGCTTGTCACTAAAATGAATAAAGGCGCCTCATCGGCGCCTTTTCTTTATGCAGTGTAAACTGCCACGGGCTGTCCCAAAGACGCTTCATCCGGATGTACGCCCAGTCCAGGACTTTCGGGCAAATGGAGATGGCCATCGATGTTTCGTGGACCACGGCCATCTGCTATATCAACGGTTAGCATGTCCTGACAGGCCCACACCGCGCGGATGTTTGCATCAGGAATAGTAGCGGACAGATGCAATGCCTCGGTATCGGCAAGCACAGAGCCACCCGTCGCCATAACAAAAATATCGATGCCATGGGCCAATGCGATATCGCGTAGTCGGGCGGCTTTGGTCAGGCCACCGACACGGTTTAGTTTGATCCCAAACACTTCGGCCAACCCATCGCGTGCAATCCGTGCGCCGTCCTGCAATGTGACCAGTGTTTCATCAACACTGACCGCGGCACTATGCAGAGGGCGGATTGCGGCAATATCATCCAGTGTTTCGCAAGGCTGTTCAAATGTGACGCAGAGATCCGTCGTTGCCTTCATGACTTGTAATGCCTGCCAACGTGTCCAGCCGCGATTGCAATCGTATAGGATGATTTCGTTCTGTATGCGATGTTCTTCGACATCCCGAATGCGTGCAATATCACGCTGAACATCCCCACCAATTTTCACGGAATGTGCAATATATCCACGTGTGCGGTAACGATCCATAACCTCGCGCGTCTCTTCGACGGTTTTCGCCCCGACCGAGGATGCGATTGGTTTCGGTGTGCGCGATCCGCCCCCCATCAGATCGGCGATCGGCACGCCTGCACTTTGCCCCGCGATATCCCAACAGGCCATATCAATTGGCGATTTTGCGTAGAGGTGTCCTGGCAAGGCAAGATCCATAGCGCGTTCCACTTCCAATACGCGGCGCGGGTCCAATCCCATGATGAATGGGGCCATGGTTTCGATCCCTGCGCGTATACCTGGGCCATGTGCTGGAACATAGGTGTGCCCCCATGGTGTTCCTTCACCCCAGCCGACATGCCCTTCGTCTGTTTCAATTTTGACCAAAGTAGCGTCAAGGCATTCAAATTTAAGGCGTCCTCCAGATAACCAATAGGGGTACTCAAGCGGTAGATCGACTTGATAGACAGAGATGCGTGAAATTTTCATGTGAACCTACGATTATTGAGGGCTTAGGTTTGAACTACGATGTTGCCAGAGTGCTCTTTGGCAATGAAGGCCATTTGTGCAGCAACTAATTCAGAAAGCGGATAGGTCGCGGCAAGGGCGGGTTTGATTACGCCACTTTCGATCAATTTTACCAAATTCCCCATGACCTTTGGATCGATGACTGTTGATCCCAAGAATGTCAGATCGCGCAGGTAAAAGGTGCGTAGGTCGAAATCAACAATCGGCCCTGCGATCGCACCCGAACAGACATATCGCCCGCCACGTTCTAGCTGATTAATCAGGGTGCTCCAATTTCTACCACCCACCACATCTGCGACAACTGTGATTTTCTCATCTGCTAAAACGGTGTTTAGGTTTTCTGGCATACGGGGCAATATCATGTCCGCGCCTAGTACACGTACTGCGTCATGTTTGCTTTCTGATGCCATCGCAATCACGCGTGCACCGCGGCATTTGGACAATTGCACCAATGCGCCGCCAACACCTCCAGATGCACCGGGGACCAAAACGGTGTCACCCACTTTGACATTGGCGCGGGTCAACATGCCCTCTGCCGTGGAATACGAACAACTAAACGTTGCCAGTTCTGCATCGCTGTAATCCGAATTCACTGCCCATGCATTTGCCGCGGGTATTTTTGCGTATTGTGCAAAACCGCCATCGCATTCAGACCCGAAATAAGATGTTTTATCCATATTTAGGGGATCGCCTGGATCGCGCAGCCAGTTGTCTGTAATCACACGTTCACCAATGCGGGCGGGATCAACATTTGCACCAACGGCAACAATCTGACCGCAAATATCGGCACCCTGAATGCGCGGAAATGTGATTGGACGGCCGCCCCAGGTTGGATCCTCGTCTGATACGGTGTCGTATGAATCCCCGGTTGTCGCCTCGCTCACACCTTTGGAGTACCAGCCAGAGCGTGTGTTCACGTCAGTATTATTTAACCCACAGGCGGCAACCCGTATCAATACGTCATCCGCGTCTGGTGTTGGCGTTGGCCAATCTGTGCGCCATTCATACATGTCCATGCCGCCATTTCCGTTCAGTACCATTGCCGACATGGTATTTGGGACAGTGTTATCAGGATGCGACATCGAATTCTCCTGTGGGTAATAGGTGTCGGCATAAACCAACGATGTTTCAATATAATCGGCACGTCAATTTGCGACTATTTGGTATAAATAGTTTTGTGAAAAACGACCTTATGTTTTATTTCATTATTTTCTCAACCTTGCTGTAGTATTTGTGACTCGACTACGTCTGACCCATTGTCCTATCCCGATGGGGTGATTGATCCCATCAGCAATTGTGTGGGAAAGCATACAAGGCGTGCTTCGATGATCTATTGAACAAAACGATGGGTGTATAATGTGGAATAGATTTGCAGTGGTCTTTGTGGTTGTCTTAATGATTGGACAGGGTGCTGTTGCGCAAGGTATCTTAGGCCAACTTTTAGGGTTGGATCAAGACGGATCACGCGAAGCGGCAGAGCAAGCTGAATTATTCCCAGAAGTTGGAAACACTGAACCTGAACCATCGCTCGCCGAATTAATCGACGCAGAAAAGTCTGATTATCCCGAATTGGTGTCTTCGTCCGAATACGCGACGCGATTTGATTGCGTTCAAGCAATTTCAGGCATTTATGACGCCTCATTGGTTGAGGGGATTTACGCCATTCCGCGCATGGATTTCTGGTTGGATCGTTACATTGGTAGGGCGCGTGAAATATATATATGTGACGGATCCGTTTTGAATGCCTATTACGACAGCAACAATTCCGTTCCCGTGCGTTGGCGCATGGTGCGCACTTCCCTAGATCTGATTTTAGCGGAATTACAAACCGACGAGCAAGAATAACACCGGATGCGCAGATCACAGGGCCGCACGGAGCTGTTTTATATCCACGTCAAGACCTGAAAAATGACGCCAAGCATGCACACCCTGATAGAAAAACAGTTCATATCCCGAAATAATCTGCGCACCTGTGGTTTTTGCATCTTTTAAAAAATTGGTCTCAATCGGTGTATAAACAGCGTCAAAAACCCAAGCGGCCTGTGAGGTAGCCTTTCGTTCAAATGCTTTCCCTGGATATCCAACCATTCCCAAAGGTGTTCCATTCAGCAGCCCATCACAATCCGCTGCTGCGATATCCAGGTCATCGAAGGCAACCACAACGCTTTGCGTCCCAAGGGCGTTTAAATCATTGGTTAATTTTTGCGCTTTGGCGATGTCACGATCAAATAGACGAATTTCTTCGGCGCCCAGCTTTATAAGGCCAAAGGCCAATGCCCGCCCTACACCACCTGTGCCAATCAAACAGCAGACCCCTGGCTTTATGCCCGTTCGGACGTTGTCATAGGCAGCAATAAATCCAGTATAGTCGGTGTTGTAGGCCCTGGGCGATTTACCATGGAAAACGACTGTATTTACTGCCGCGACAGCACGCACGATGGGGTCGTCTATTTCAACCTTTTGAACCACGTATTCTTTGTACGGGTATGTGATATTGATGGCCTGATATCCATTCGCAGGACATGTTTCGAAAATCTCATCGAATGTTTGGTTCAACTCTTTGGGAATTAGGCGGTCGTATTGTACGTCCACATTATTCAGACTACCCGCAACACGGTGCAAATCTGGTGCGCGCGACGCGGCGATGTTATCGCCGATTAAACCTAATTTCAAAGTCGATGCATCGCCCATATATAACGCCATTTAATATTGCTCTGGTGTAGCATAACGGCACTTGCCGAGATCAGCAATTTCAAAAGATATTTCGATAATTTACTAAATTGTCACATACTCGTTACATTTGCACTGCAAGGCACGCAGTACAAAGACGTACCCTCAAGGAGCCGAATTATGACAGTTTACGCAGTGAATGGATTGGGCAGGATCGGGAAATTGATCCTGCGCCCGCTGTTGAAATCTGGTGCAGAAATCGCATTTTTGAACGATGCGGTGGGGACTCCTGAAATGCATGCGCATCTGGTTGAATTCGACACGGTTCATGGGCGCTGGGATGCTGATTTTTCGCATGATGCAAAGTCGATTACCATTAATGGGACGCACCTGCCGATGTTTTGCGAAAGATCCCTAGATGCTCTGCCCTTGGAGGGTGTCGATGTTGTGATCGACTGCACGGGGTATTTTAAAACCGCGGAACGTATTCAGGGTTATTTCGATGCTGGCGTCAAAAAGGTTGTGGTTTCTGCGCCTGTTAAGGACGGGAATGCAGTCAATATTGTTCATGGCGTCAATCATTACATTTATGACGTGAACGAACATGATATCGTAACGGCGGCCAGCTGCACAACGAACTGCCTTGCACCCGTGGTCAAGGTACTTCACGAAAACCTTGGAATTCGACATGGGTCAATTACAACTATTCACGATGTGACCAATACCCAAACGATCGTCGATCGCCCTGCCAAGGATTTGCGGCGCGCGCGCTCTGCCCTTAATTCTTTGATCCCGACAACAACGGGATCTGCAACAGCCATCACATTGATTTACCCTGAACTGGCGGGCAAACTAAACGGCCATGCTGTGCGTGTTCCCTTATTGAATGCGTCACTTACGGATTGTGTGTTTGAGGTTGCACAGGAAACGACCGCTGAAGAGGTAAACGCGATGTTCAAAGAGGCCGCTGAGGGTGAGTTAAACGGAATATTGGGATATGAAACCCGCCCGCTCGTGTCAGCGGATTACACCAACGACATCCGTTCTTCTATCATCGATGCGCCCAGCACCATGGTGGTAAACGGGACGCAAGTCAAAGTTTATGCGTGGTATGACAATGAAATGGGCTATGCGTACCGATTGGTGGATGTGGCCCTAATGGTTGGAAAGTCGTTGTCCAAATGAGCAAACCTAACGGCATGGCGGCATATATTGCAGTAACAGCTGCCTATTGGGCGTTTATGTTGTCTGATGGCGCCTTGCGCATGCTAGTATTGTTACACTTTCACACTTTGGGCTTTTCGCCTTTGCATTTGGCCTATTTGTTCGTGCTTTATGAACTTGCGGGCATCATCACGAACCTAAGTGCAGGATGGATTGCAGCGCGATTTGGGTTGTCCTCAACGCTGTACGCTGGTTTGGCACTGCAAATCCTTGCATTGATCGCGCTGCTGCAATTGTCACCGGATTGGACGATTTGGGCCTCGGTCGCCTATGTTATGTTCGCGCAAGGCTTATCAGGCGTTGCCAAAGATTTGTCCAAGATGAGTGCTAAGTCCGCGGTGAAGCTTTTGGCCCCTAAGTCTGAGGGCGGATTATTCCGTTGGGTCGCTATTTTGACAGGATCCAAGAACGCTATCAAAGGCTTAGGTTTTTTTGTGGGCGCTGTGTCGCTGGGAATATTCGGGTTTCAGGCAGTGATCCAAGGGATAGCTTCATTCTTGGGGAGCATTTTGTTGATTTTGATCCTACGCATGCCATCGGGGTTACCCACAGGACGTAAGGACGCAAAATTCAAAGAGGTCATTTCTAAAAATCCTAATGTCAATTGGTTATCGCTGGCGCGTGTATTTTTGTTCGGGGCGCGGGATGTGTGGTTTGTTGTTGGGATTCCAATCTACTTTTATGCGGTTTTATCGGATGGCAGCACCGAGGGAAATAGCAATGCCTTTTTCCTAATCGGTGGCTTTATGGCGATCTGGATCATCCTTTATGGCTTGGTGCAGGGCAATGCTCATCGAATTCTGAGGGCAACCACGCGCGGTTCAAATGCCCTTATCCAGGACGCCGCACGTTGGGCTCTGATGCTGCTGATTGTACCAATATGCCTATCGATATTTTTGTTTATTCGTCCTGATGCAACAATGCTAAACGCCACGGTTGTTGTTACCGGTCTATTGGTGTTTGGCGCGATCTTTGCGGTAAACTCATCCCTTCACTCCTACCTTATCTTAGAATTCAGCACAGGATCGCGCGTCACTATGGATGTGGGTTTCTATTATATGGCGAATGCATCAGGCCGTTTGCTGGGAACGCTTTTGTCGGGGATAAGTTATCAAATGGGTGGCGTAAGTGCGTGTTTAAGCATAGCCGTATTCATGTTGGCCCTGTCGGCATTTGCGGCAGCGCGATTAAAATCTTCCTAACCCTGCCATTGCCCATGTCGTTTATCTATGGCAAGAAGCAAGCGATACGACGCTTTCATGAGAGTTTGACATGACAGATTACGCAACTCGCCGCACAATGATGGTTGA
>Ga0213864_10000413_pt1 | contig 19294 bp, 21 predicted proteins | sample PICome_5_FD_160078 | JGI IMG/M metagenome (GOLD analysis project Ga0213864, IMG submission 160078) | Coastal seawater microbial communities near Pivers Island, North Carolina, United States - PICO247 | ecosystem: Environmental > Aquatic > Marine > Coastal | place: USA: North Carolina... | reverse complement strand
AAGACTGAATCAGATGAGCGTTACCCGTTCAAGGGAAACAACAGCATCATCCGTTTGAATGGTCAGACCATCTCTGCTGACATTACCATTGACTCTGATGAGAATGGCGTATCGGCTGGGCCAATCACACAGAACGCAACCGTGACTGTTAACGGTTATTGGAGTATCGTATAATGACCAGTGTACTTAATGTAGATAGCATTGCGGCAAAGAACGGTACTGACCCTGTTACGTTGACCAAACAGAGTGCGGCAAAAGTTACAGGAAACTTGCAATCAGATGCTAGTAGCAATGCGGCAGTTTCCCTAAATATATCCAGTGTTACGGATACTGCGGCATCTCAAAACACAGTTGCAGTTACCAACGCTTTTTCTGCGGCTCTAGCTGTTGCGGCTCTAATCAGTAACCACGATGGTAGTTACAACAGAGGCCATTCGGTTGATGACTCAAGCGCATCCTCGTTTCTTACTCGCTCTTTTACTTCATCAAGTGGCTCACTTAGCGGTTCAGATGTAGCCCATTCAATCGCATTTTTTGGAGACCTCGCATAATGGCAAGCATACTTAAAGTAGATGACCTAAGAGGTAACGCAGCGGCTGGGAACATTACGATTACCAGCGAGGGTGGCTCTGCGACACAGTCACTTCAACAAGGATTGGCAAAACTATGGATGCAAGGGCAGGGGGATGCTACTGTTACAGATAGCTTTAATCAAGCAAGTATGACCGATGGCGGAACAGGTGTTTTCACTTCTAATTTTACTAATAACATGAATAACGATGATTATAGTGGATTAAGCACGGGTAATGCTGGAGACCATTTAATTTCAGGCACAAGCACTACGACTACAAGTGGTTGTAGGTTTGACCATTATAATCAGTCAAACGCATCTACGGATGCAGGACTACACTGTGCCGCAATATTTGGAGACCTAGCATAATGGCAAGCGAACTAAGAGTAGACACCCTGAAGGATAGCAGTGGCAACAACTCTGTTGGCATGGCTTATGTGGCAGGGGGAAGTGCGAAGGCGTGGCTTCAACTTAATCAAGAGACACCAGCTACAACGGGTAGTTTTAACACAAGCAGTGTTACGGATGAAAGCACGGGAGAATTTGACCACAATCTTACTTCAGCAATGGCTAATACTTCAGATGTTGCTATCGTAGGAATGGCAAATCACGACTCAGGAGATGCTAATGTTCGTGGTGTAGCTTTGCAAAGAGATGCAGATGGCACGTTTACGTCAAGTAGATTTCCAATAGAAGTTGTTGATATGGGTAGCGGAAGCACACAACAAGACCAAAAGTTTGTCTTTACAGTAATTCACGGAGACCTAGCATGAGTAAAGCAGCAGAACTAGCCGCACTGATAGGTTCGCAAACAGCCCTGTCAAACAGGAATCTGATTATCAATGGTGCGATGCAGGTCTATCAAAGAGGAAGTCAAGCTGGTGTCCGAAACACCTACGCTGTTGACCGTTTTAAACTTTTAGGTAGTGGCTCACAACTGTTTACATACAGTCAGTCAACAACAGTACCATCTGGGGAAGGCTTTTCTTATTCTGCAAAACTAGATGTCACAACAGCAGACACATCTGTAGCCGCAGGAGATTATCAAATTTTAAGATATCTCTTTGAGGGTCAGGATTTGCAACATCTTAAATACGGCACATCAGATGCACAGTCTTTAACGCTTCAGTTTTGGGTGAGGTCTCCAAAGACAGGAACACATATTGTAGAATTAGGGCATACAGATGATGGTTCTTTTAATTCACAGTCATTTACTATTGCGTCAGCAGACACTTGGCAAAAGGTTACGCTTACTTTTGATGGTTATCAGACAACATCAATTACAAATGACAACACGGATAGTTTCAGAATTACTTGGTGGCTGATGGCTGGTTCAGATTATTCTGGCGGCACATTGTCATCAAATACTTGGCAAAGCACAACAGCCAATCGTGCCGTTGGTCAGGTAAATGTAGCAGATAGTACAAGCAACGAGTTTTACATCACAGGCGTTCAGCTAGAAGTAGGCGAACAGGACACACCGTTTGAGCATCGTAGCTTTGGGGATGAGTTGGCTAGGTGTCAGAGGTATTACTTAAAAACAGTTGCCTCTCAACAGCAATATCAGGCAGATGGTGGAAATATTTCTAATGGCAGTCTCTGCTCGTTTCCTTGCGAAATGAGGGCAAGTCCTACTATATCATATACTAACTTATACGCATCTTTAACAAATGCCGCTTACACTAATTTTATAACTAGTTCTAGTTTTTACTATTATGTAAATGTTACTGGAACTGGAACTCATTATAGACAAGATACAGTCAAAGCAGATGCGGAGTTGTAAAAATGAATGAAATAGTAATTACATCTGCTCAATATGTAGATAGCACTAATACAGTGATAAAAACTACCATTGACAGCACAGAGATGTTTATTCCCCTTGACCCAGCTAACCTCCACTACGCAGAAATCATGCGTCAGGTAGACGCTGGCGAACTAACAATACAGGATGCGGAATAATATGAAGCCAGATGATTTGCTCATAGCGACAGGCGGTATCTCTGCACCACTTTGGTTGCCAGCACTTAACCAGTGGGTAGCACTTGTGTTTGGGATGCTGTCCATTATATACGTGTCGTGGAAACTCTGGAATTTGTACAAAGGTAAATAATCATGATGCAGTTCAAGGCATTTAAGCCAGAGGCACTTAATAAGATTGCAGGGGCTATGGGCTATCAGGGTGATATGTCTCAGTTTCAGCAGTTTGTTGAGGGTGACCCACAGCGTAAGGCACAGATGGAGCGTTACACTAATGCTGCACGTATGATGGCACGTGGTGGTGCAGTCATGAAGTTTGCACCCGGTGGTACTACATCCACATCTACATCTGCTTCAGGATCACAGTTTCCACCTTTTACTGCAGGTACTGTTAATGTAGCAGGTGCTAATCCTACAGCTACAACTGGTACAACTGCTTCTGCAACCACACCTACTGCTGGTTCAGCAACACAAACAAATATTCAACCTACAACACAAAATATATCTGATGAAAGCGTACAGCGTATGTTTAATCCTGCTGTACCTGTTGGTGGTGTAACACAAGCTGCTACAACACCTATTACTGCAGCACAAGATATACAAATGAGTTCAGGTCAACTTACTGGTCAGGTTGCTGTGCCTACTGCAATGGCAGCAACAGCAGCCGCTTCTCCTATTCAGCAAAGTGCAGCAGCACAAACTCAAGCAGTACAAGCTGCTCCTGCTGTAGATGCAGCAATGAACGCTACACAAGCTGCACAGGCTAATCCTCAAGACCCTCGCGCACAGGTAACTGCTGCACAGCAAACAGCCTCGTCTGTAGGCAATCTACAGGCCGCACAGGGTAATGCTATTCTGATGAACAATCCTCAACAGAGGCAGATTCAACAGGGTGAACTTATTAGCGGTAGTGCTGTTGATGCAACTAAAGCTGCACAATTAACTGCTCAAACACAGGCTGCTGCTGCATCCGCACAGCCATCTACACAGGCACTTGTACAAGGTCAGCTTGCCAATCTTATGACACAGTTTCAGGGTGCTAACCCACCTGCATGGGCTGCTGGCGCAATGCGTACCGCTAATGCACAGATGGCTGCTCGTGGTCTAGGTGCTTCATCACTAGCTGGTCAGGCTATTGTACAAGCTGCTATGGAATCGGCACTTCCTATTGCACAGGCTGATGCTTCTATTCTTGCAGACTTTGAGAAGCAGAACTTGTCTAATCGTCAACAGGCAGCAATGCTTGCGGCAGAGCAACGTGCAAACTTTATGGGTATTGAGTTTAACCAAGAGTTTCAGGCTCGTGTTCAAAATGCTGCTAAGATTAGTGATATAGCAAATCAGAACTTTACTGCTCAACAGCAGGTTGCTCTTGAAAATTCACGTATTGCAAACACAATGAACTTACAAAACCTGTCTAACAATCAGGCTCTTGTAATGGCAGAAGCTGCTGCGTTGTCTCAATTAGATACTGAAAACCTAAATAACCGTCAACAAGCTGCTGTACAAAACGCACAGTCTTTCTTGCAGACAGATTTGGCTAACTTATCAAACAGGCAGCAAACTGAGATATTTAAGAACCAACAACGTGTTCAATCTCTGTTTACTGACCAAGCTGCAGAAAATGCTGCACGTCAGTTTAATGCTACAAGCCAACAGCAGACAGACCAGTTCTTTGCAAACCTATCATCTCAAGTGTCTCAATTTAATGCTGCACAGGCAAATGGACAAGCGCAGTTTAATGCTGGTCAATCTAATACTGTAGAGCGTTTTAATGCTGAAATGAATAATCAGCGTGACCAGTTTAACGCACAAAACCAGCTTATAATTGCACAGAGCAATGCACAGTGGCGCAGAGAAATTGCTACTGCTGATACTGCTGCAGTTAATCGTGCTAACGAACTTAATGCTAATGCTATACTGGATATTAGTAAAACTGCTTACGATAACTTGTGGTCATACTATTCTGATACTATGGAGTGGGCATGGAAGTCTGCTGAAAGTGAACTAGACCGCATTGCTAATGTTGCTATTGCAGAAATTGATGCTAAATCTGCTACGGCTAGTGCTAAGTTGCAGTCATCCGGACAAGCTAAATCTGGTATTGGTAATATGATTGGTCAACTTGGTGCAGCAGCAATTGGTCAATGGTGCTACGTAGCAAGAGAAGTATATGGACCACATAATAATGATTGGGTACGTTTCCGTATATGGATTATGAATGATGCACCAAAGTGGTTTAAGTGGATGTACGGAGAGTTTGGTGAAACTGTTGCTAAGTTCATTGCTGATAAACCTCGTGTAAAATCTGTTATAAAATACTTTATGGATAAAGCAGTAAGGAAATACAAATGAATTTAGATATTGTAGAAAACTTGCTAACTTCATATGAGAGAATACCTACTCTTAAAAAGCAAGAACAGCCAAAAGAAAATGGTGGTTTGCTTAGAAAGAAAGTTTCTTCAGAGGGTTCAGTAAAAGCTGAGTATGCTCCTCTTGTAGAATCTGTAAAGTCTTTTCAGAGTATACGACAAGCACGTATGGAAGTATTAGAAAGCAGAAAAAATGGCTGAAGCACTAGACGTAGATTTTTCATTTAGCCGACCTATTCCCGGTGAAGGAATGACTGCGGAACTAGGTGCTAGGCCGTGGCAAAATCCACCACAGTTTTCTACTGTAGAGGATGCGTTAGGTTACTACATTCCTAGAATGGCGCAGGATGACTTTGCAAAAAGTCTTATCAATGTCATGGAAATGGGTGTGCCTCTTACATCTCTGGCTAACATTATTATGATTTCAGGAGTAATGGAAGGTAGGCATAGTGTTGATGTAGGTATTCTTATTATACCTTCTCTGGTAGAAACAATGCGTTTGCTTGGTGACTCTGCTGGTGTAGATTATGATACTGGCATGGAACGTGACGCATCTGGCATTGATAATGGTCTTGCTCAAATGGTTGCTACAAAATTTGCACAGGCAGAAGATGTGCAAGAAAAAGAACCAGAAGAAGAAGATGTAGAAGAAGTTGCGGAAGAACCGTCTGTTGGTTTGATGTCTAGGAGACAATAATGAATATTGGTAGTTTGTTAGGTGACATGAACTTTTGGGCAGGTGTTGGTGAAGGTTTTATGACCGAAACCAATCGTCAGAGAGACCTAAAAGAAAAAAATTACAGAGAACTTCGTAACTATGGTATTGAAAGCGGTCTTCAAATTAAAGAAGAAAACAATAAAGCTTTGGATGCTACAGAAGCAGAAGTTAAAAAAGTAGCATCTTTAATTGCTGGTGACCGTGCAGTAGGTGATAAGGTTGTACGTGAAGCTGCTTTGTACCTTATTAATCAAGAAGGTAGTATTGATGGCGCACAACGTATTGCTAAAAAGTATTCAACAGAACACAGTACCTATGGACGTGACCCTATTGCAGCTATGGGTCTTACAGAAAGAACAGGCGGAGAAACTCCTGACTATAGAGGTATAGCACGTACATATACTAAGCTAAAACCTTTACCAGATATTTCTGCAACATCAGGTGCTACAGAGCAAACTGCAATGGATGTTATTTTTGGTGGTGAAACAGCTACCGAAATGGCACAAAAAGATATTGAGTCTATTGTAGGTCAAACAGAAACACAAGCTGCATTTATGCCTGTTTCTGCTACAGGTTATGATGAGCAAATGATTTTGTCTGCTGATTATGACGGTGAACTTACTCGCATGAAAATTGCTTTAAAAACACACGACAATGTTCCTGAAGATAAAAGGGATGCTGCTTGGGAAAGTAAACATAATAGAATTAAAGCTAATATAGACCTGTTAAAAGATGCACAAAAGCAAACAAAACTTGCAGGTCAAGTAATGACTGACTCTACAAGAAAAAGCTTTACTACTCAATTTATGACACAACTTTTGCTAAATCAGGGCTTAAAAGGTGAATGGCAACTAGGTCAGTATATTCCTAGCGGTGTTCAGGCAAACATTCAAGGTATTGCTTCAACAGCAGTTTCAAAGCACGGTGAAGCCGTTCAGTGGGCTAGAAATAATGGGTACTTTGGACTTGACCCAGAAACAGGTGATATGATTGACCCAATTACTTTTGTTCAACAGTATGGTGTTGGTGCAGGTAAAAACATTATTATTGTAACAGAAGATGATGTTAAAGGCCCACATCTAAAAGTAGGTGATGATATTTTTGATTCAAATACCAAAAATAGCCAAGCTTGGAAACAATCTACTGGTGGCGCAAGTGCAACTCCTCCACCTCCGCCTCCACCAAATAATACAACTTCCACAACAACGACAGGCACAACATCAACAACAACTGCTCCTACAACAACCACTAATACTTCAACAACATCAAGTCAGGTGCAGATACCTCTTCAAATGCAGGGTGCTGTTTCTAATAATGTAAAAGATTACAAAGCCGCCCCAGACTCAATAGCAAAAGGCAAGATTGTAAATCGTATTCTCAAGCTTAAAATACCGGGATTAACCACTACTAAAGAAGTAACTGATTGGCTGGCAACACAGTAAAATGTCTACACCTCTTTATAATCACTATGATGAACTGAATAAAGATACCCTTATTCAGGATGAAGACTTTCTTCAAGAAGCATCCGATTTTCTTATTGAGAGAGAAGGATACGACCCTGAAGATGTAGTTGAACCAGAAGACATCTATGATGGCTTTATGGAACATTTTCGCTACCAAAACGTAAATGAGGTTACTGCTACTCGTGACCTTTTTTACGTACAAGAGGCTGAACAGGAAGCTAAAGAACGCTTTGGTAGGCTAATGGACACATATGATAAAATGGACTCTGATTTGGGTCTGGATGCTGCTGGCGATTTTATTGGTGGTGTGCTTACTGCACCTTCAACATACGCTGGCATTTTTACTGGTGGGGCTGCAAAGGTAGGTACAATAGCTGCACAGCAGGGTACTAAACTTGCTATACGTGAGATAATTAAACGTGGAGCAGCAGGTTCTGCACTCAGAAGCGGTACACTTAGGGGTGCAGCAACGGCAGCAGCCATTGATGTACCATTTGCTGCTGGCACAGTATTAGCACAAGAAAAGTCTCGTGTCGAATCTGGGCTGCAAGAAGAAGTAGATATGTCTAATGTGGCACTATCTGCTGCTTTAAGCACAGTTGCGTCAGGTACTTTAGGTGGTATTGCAGGTGCTAAGAAAACACTAACATCTAACACGGCAGAAAACATTCGTATAACTGCTTTGAATAAAGAAAAAGTGCAAATTGATTCTGCACATAGAAGTTATACTAAGGAAGTTCTAAAAGACGATAAAAAAAGTAACTTTGAAGAAGGTAGTACTGTAGCTAAAGATGCAAAGAAGTTTGCCGATACAATTAAAATGTCTCTTGAAGAGACTGTACCTGACCAGTTAAAAGAGGGTGCTAAACTCAAAAAGAAGCTAGATGCTATTGAAACAAAGCAGATAGAAAACATTGCTGCAGCAGCGGCTAGGGTTGTGAATAAAATACCACCACTAAAAAAGGTTGGTAAAAAGGGTCAAATACGTGAAGAACGTATGAGTTCTCGTATTGCACGTGGCCTAAAAGAAAATGTTATTTCTGAAAAAGAAGTAGCTGATATCTTATCTCAGCATAATGTAACAATGCAACAACTGTCTTCTCTATTTGCAGACAGGTTAAGTTCTATTGGTGCAGAATTTGGTGCTGTAGGCCGTGTAACAAAAGCAGAAAAGAAAAAATTGCTAGAAGAGTTGACTGAGATTGACCAGCGTTTGGTTGGTCTTGGTAGTATGACTGAAGGGGCAAGACTGAAGCTTAAAAATAATCCAGTAAAAGGTCAAGGCTCAAAAGTATCTAACATATACAATAACTGGTTTTCTTTAAAAACATTAAATAAAGCACGTATTGGTTTTATGACAACGCAGCTTGCTACAACTGCACGTAACACAACTAACGGATACATGCGTAACTATGTATATGCCTTAGATAATCTGGGCATGGGTCTTGCTAATCTTGGTTATGGTAGTGTAAAAAGCTTGGCAGGTGTTACCAACAAAGAATTATCTCAAGAAGGTGCAGCAGCAGTAAGTCGTGGTATTGCTCAAATGAAAGCAGGTTTTCAGGCTGCTTATATGAAAGACCTTTGGATGGGTACTACTTCATATGAAACAGCAGCACTTGACCTACTTTTCCGTGACCCCCGATTTTCAAAGTCTAACTTGGCTAAAGAATTATTTAGGGAAATGGGTGACGTTGGAGACCTAACTGGACAAGAAGGTGGGATACTATGGCTGGCACGTAAGGCCAACTACCTAAACACTTTATCAGATAATATGTTTAAACGTGCTATTTTTGCTCGTGAGATGGACAAGTATCTTACCATGTCAGGGCAAAAAGGTGGACTTAAAGGTTTCTTTGACGAAAACTATTTAGACCCTAAAGCTGCAAAGAAATCTATTGGTAAGTTTAGCCAAATAAACGATGACGCTATTGGCGAAGCTATGGAGACAGCTTTATCTTTTACTTATCAAACTGGTAAGTTTCAAGGTAAATCTGGAGGGTTTAATAAGTTTGCTGACGCTTTCATCAATATTGCATCTGACAGCGTTCTAATATCCCAAGCTGTACCTTTTCCAAGATACTTGATAAACCAGTTTATATTTATGTATGAACATATGCCTATATTGGGCTTGTTTGACTTTGCTGGCATACTTCGCAAACAGGGCGATGTTTCATCTGGATATGCAGAAAGATTTGGTAAGCAATTTGGTGGTCTAGCTACACTAGGTGCTTTTTTTGCTATGCGTAATCATTTTGGTGATGAAACGACTGGTCCATACCAATACTATGACCCAACTGGTGGTGCAGACCTTTCAGATAGAAGTCAGTCCAGAACATTTGATGCAACAGCAAACTTAGGTCCGTTTATGGGATTTGCTATGCTTGCTGACCTTTTGTATAGACACACAGGTCCAAACAGAAATCCATTATTTGGCTATGTTGAATTACCACAGTTGCACGACAATGATAAAGTTGCTGTAGATGTTCCATATAATGTAAGAGAAATAGCGCAAGCATTTACTGGTGGTCAAGGACGTGCAGGTGTTGGTCTTGACATTTTGGATGGAATTACAGACTTAGCTGTTAACTATGACGAAGGTAACATTGCAGAAGAGACATTTAAGCAAAATGCTGCTAAATTTATAGGTAACTTTTTCAATACCTATACTGTTAGTGGTGGTATGCTGAAAGATTTAGCAGGTTCTTTCTTAGATGCGGACTATCGTATTGTACAAGACAATAGTGATATTGATATGATGGAGTATATGTTTAAGCAAGCGGCACGTTCAATACCACAAGCATATGACCCGGAAGAAGGCGATAGGTACTTAGCACAGCCAACTCGTTCTGACCCTGTTACGAATGTAAATCCATTTTTGAAACTTCTTACTGGTTTTACAGAGGAAGAAGAAAGAACAGAAATGGAAAAGGAACTGGATAGACTACGGTTTGACTACGTAGAACTAAGTCCACGTAAGATTGCTATGGATGCACCGCTTACAAATGAAGCCCGTGCTAGAATGGGTGCATATATGGAACGTGAGATATTTTCTTTTATACAAAGTCCTGACTATCAAAATCTTGCTGGCGATAGACTTAAAAAGAAGATGCTGAAAGAAAAGATAAACGAAAAAAGAACAGACGCTCGTAAAGAAATATTAGGTAGTCAAATAGAATCTCAATCACCAGAGAAAAGACTGAGAGGATTTAAGGCAAAGTATAATGGAATGTCCTCTTCTAAAAGAGGTGTAATAGCTGACATTTATAAAGACCAGACAAATGGTAGAAATTTGTTTGATGATTTGAAGCAGCAGCCTCTTTTATATGAATGGATTGTTTCAACAGAAAGAGACATATATAGCGCAGAATAAATAAAGGGGGCAATTAAGCCCCCTCTTTTTTATCTGGTATCTCCATTACCACCTATAGTGCCTCGCTCTTTTCTTCCCGACAACTTACTATAGTTTTCCTGTGCTATTGTAGATAGGTCAAAACCTAAGTCACGTGCTAATGCAGAGCAGTACCACAAGACATCCCCAATTTCACTAGCAAGTTCAATCTTTTTTTCTTCAAAGTTTTCTTTGTCGTATCCATCACGGATAAACTTCTTCACTTTGTTTGCTACCTCACCAGCTTCTCCTGCAAGTCCAAGTGCAGGATAAAGTATGCTATGCGAGTGAGGGTAGATAGCAAACTCTACTGATTTTCGTTGGTATTCATTCATTTCCATGTCTTTGTATTTCTCCTTTAGCCATTCTTTAGCTTCCTGTTCCAGCTTCATTTTCCTTGTCCTCAATTACCTCTTGTTGTATAAAGAACCTGTTTAGCATCTCTAACTTGTCGTAATAATCTGACACCTCTCCAAGTTCAATTTCAATAGCCTCTTGTATGTCTTGATGTTCACCAATACCTGCTGGTCTTTCTAGTAACACCTCAATGTTTGCGAGGTGTTTATTTATATGACCTGCAAGATGAGAACGCTGTGCGTTAATTAGTACTTGTCTTAAACTCATTTTCTTTCTCCTTTCTTAAATCTGTGCTTGAAGAATACAACTAGGTTGAGAGTGGTGTTTACTGTAATCATCACGAGTATCCACCACTGCCACCATAGCAAGTCTAATCCACTACACTCTATCATTATGCGGCTGTCAAGTCTACTACTTCACAAACGCCAGCAGTACATGCTAACTCACGTCCACCTGATGTAGTGTCTTCCTTCTCAAACTCTTGTAGTTCAGACCAATTAATAGAACGTGGCATTAAGGCTTGCAGTTCAGAATATTCATCAGCATCAATGTCCTGATACGGTGCTTGCTTATAAGTATGCTCACTAAATGGCAAGAAGCTGATTCCTGACACCTCATCAAAGTGTTCATATACCCATGAGCCTACATCCATCCACTCTTCCTCTTTCACAGAGATTGTTACAGAGGGTTTGTGTTCACACCAATGACGCTGATATTTTAGCCACAGGTTTAGCTGCTGAATAGCTGTCATCTCAGTACGTGTTACCGCAGCAATAGGTGACTTCATTGGAAAGCTAAAGACTGTAGTTGAGTCAGGCTTCATGACATCAGGCTCTGCAGGAATACCAGCATTAATCATGAACTGTGTCAATGGGTCTTTGTTATCGCCACGTACAGTACGAATGTAATATGGATTGTGACGGGCATGAATACCAGACGCACTATCAACTAACTGCGACACTGTACCTGATGGCTTAACACAAGTGATTGCTGTAGAGACAGGAATACCAATTGAATGAGCAACAGATTCATTCGTATTTACAGCCACCTGCTTTAACTCTTCCAACACCTCATTGATGTTCATGCCATACTGTGCGCTTTTACCTGACAGGATGTCATTGTCCATGATACCTGTTAGTGATACACCAAGCAATCGTTCTTCCTCTGTGTTATCTTTCCATATCTTACGCAAGTATTTGAAGTCGGTCAGTGTGGATTGGAACGTACCTAGAATAGTAGCTAGTCTAACCTTCTTTGCTAGGTCTTCTACACTATCCGTAGCACGTGCAACTACTTCAGACAAGTTGCAGAACTGATATGGACGTAATATAATTTCACTACAGGGGTTGCATCCGAAATCATGTTGCTCATCTCTGCGACCATTCTTAGCAGCTTGCTTTTGTGCAGACTGACGGTTAAAGATACCACGCTCACCTGACTTACTTTCGTACAGTGATAGCCATTCACGCATGAATGTACCCATCTGTGGTTTCTCTTTGTAGGCAACGCTGTTGTTTGCAAGCGCACGTTGTCCTTCGTTCTCCCACCATTGACCTGCTTTAGCGTGACGCATCTGGTCATCATTCAGGTTTGATAGGCTGATGAGTGCGCTGCGTCTGACCCCACCGACAACTACAACCTCACCAATCTTACCCATTATATCGTGACACTCAATGGGATAGAGCCTACGACCTTTTGCACCTTTGAACTTATCAATGATAAACTCAAACAGTTCTTCCAGAGGGGCTGGGCCACTGGCACGACCACCAAATGTTTTTAGACGTGCGCCAGCAGGACGAACTTCTGACACATCCCATTTTGGTATCTGCCCTGCGTACAGGAGAGAGATTAGTTCACGCAGTGATTTGGCCCAGCCCGGACGTGAATCGCCAACCTTGATAACAGTATCAGTCTGATGCATATCTTCGTTGACGATTGGTAGTTTCTCAATGTGATGACGTTCCACAGAGAAGCCTACACCTGTGCCGCACATAAGAATGTACATTGTCTCATCAAAAGCACGTGGGTTATCCACTGGTACGTAAGAGCAATTGTATCCACCTACATGGCAACGGTCTAGTGCTGGACCTGCTGTCATTAAGGCTCTCATGCTAGGCATAATTTCTTGATTTAGTACAGCCTGTTCAAGTTCGTTACGTGTGCTGTCATCCATCTTGTAGCTACGTTTTTTCTCAAGATGCTTTGACATATAATCAAAGTAACGTCCTACTGTCTCAGACCATGTTTCTCGTCTTTGTTCGTCTTCTTTCCACCTTGCATAACGAGACAAGGCAATAAAGTTTTGATAATCTGTAGGTAAATAATTGTTCATGTTTAAGATAACTCCTGTAGTGTTCGTATGTTTTTTATGTTAGCACCGTCAACGTCATAAAAATATTCACGTATGCTTTCTTCTATTTCCTCTCCTACTCTTTCATCAGCAGGAACTGGATATTCATCCGGGTCAATGTCTAGTGTAAGGAACACTTTAACTCTCATCATCGTAATAACCCTCAACTTCGGTAATCAACTTATCAAGATACCAACTAGCTTTCTTTAAGTCTTCAGTACCATTCTTGTAACGGTAACGCCAGAGATACTTCATAATGTTACCTTGTAAGTAGTATTCAAAGCCATCACCAAGTGCTGCAGATATAGCATCAATACATTCAATGCCAGATTCATTATAGTGCGGTGGGCTATTTACCATGTCCACATTACCATACGCTTCTTTACCAGCCTGTTCGTATTCTTCATCTAGCTTCTTCATAATATTCATATAGCTTGTCATTAGGCGTTCCCCTTTGTCTTAGTTCTGAAGTTTAGATGCACAACATTATCTTCTACGTGAGTAACAGATACACTGCTATCTTCTTCTGGTTCAAGTTCGTCTATAAAGTTCTCTATATCAGAGATAAGACTTGGGTGTTCTTCCATATATGCAACGGAACAAGCAACCAGTTGAGACAAATGCATCATACCATTATAGCTGTCGCTATCCAATGGGTTATCTTTGTCCGTAACTATAACCACTTCTAGTTCACCTGTCCAGCTATTTTTTTCATCAATTTTAGGAATAAGGTTTATTGAAAATGCTCTCTCATTATACGTCATATTTCTAGTCCTTTCTTGTCTGCTTCTATAACTCTTGGATAATTATCCGTTCCCTTTTCTTTTAGCCATTTTTGTGGTATAACACGTGTAGCATACTTAAAACCATGCTTATTACACCACGCAGCGTATGTGGTTTTAGACCGTGCGCTTATCTTGTTGTCTGCATTATCAAAGATAAATCGTATGTCTAAATTAGGATGCTGCTGCTTTATCCTAATATGCTTTGCTCTGTCGCTTGGTCTAAACCACCCTTTTGTTTCTATAATTATCCCATTGTCTAGAATAAAGTCAGGCAAGTAGGATGCTTTACGTATAACGTAATACTTTATTCTTACCTTTTCGTATCTAAACTTTTTCTTTATTTGACGCAAGCACTTGGCAACGTACAGTTCTAGTGTACTTCTGAACCCTGCCTTGTGTGCTTGGTCAAGAGTAAGTTTCTCAATTTTTAGTTCTGACATTTAACTCAACGTAAGGAACTATTGGTGGCTCTTTTGCTTCTGACATTACAGACGGTAACTCTTGCAAGTTAGGCCAGCAGTCAAAGCGGTAAGAACAGAAAGAGCAATTCTTATTGAGAACCAAGTTGCCTGTCTCTTTCTTACGAAAGGTTTCTTTAACTGGTTCAAAACAACGCTCGAATTTATTCTCGTTTACCTTTTTAACTGTAGCATCAATCTTGTCTACTTCTATGTCAACATCAATAGACGTTGCAGGTACATACTTAAACGAACCTCTTGCCTTATTAACTACCCACCAACCACCTGCTTTCTTTCCTGATGCTTTTGCGTACCCTGCAAGTTGTGCAACATATCCAAAGGAATCATTACTTGCCAGAGTGTCATAGGACTCGAACTTGTGCTTGTATGACCAGTCTGATGCTGATTTAATATCATCAACTGCATCCCGAATGACAATATCATATGACCCAGAAATAGAAGTATCAGGCAAATCCAGAGAGACTTTTTTAGTATCTTCATATTGAACTCCTGCTTCTGTTAGTAAGCCTTTAAATACAGCCTCTACAATATCACCAATCATCATGTTCATGATAAAATTATTGCCTTTAGGCTGTGCCAACTCAGGCTTGTTTTTTTCATACCATAATTGGCATGTTGGCCTACCTACGTTTGACATACGCAAGCTAAACTTTTTATTCTCACGCTTACCAAACTGTTTACGTAATGCTTCCATTACATCCCTGCCGACCTGTTGAATGGTCTCTTCAGACATATCAGATGCCCCGTTAGAGGCATCCGACATATACTTGTGCAGAGCAATTTCTGCTGGGTGGTTCATTACGCTACCTCGTCATCAATTTCAACATCAATGAAGTCTTCCACAAGTTCTTCATCTTCTGATGACATCAACCTTTCTTTGATTTGCTCTTGTTTAGCATCCCATTCCTTGTAGATGTAGTCGTTGTAGTTTTTAACCCACTCAAGGAAATCACCAAAACGATTGTGGTCATCGTCAGTAATCTCGTGTGTTACAGACATATCTGGTGAACAGATAGGTGTGTAGTAGCTAGAACCATTAGGAAGGTCATTCTTCTTAGGCTCATCAAACACAATGTCGTACTGTAAGGGAATGCGTTCCTGCTGGGCAAACTTTTTGAACGGCTCACCAACAGTGTTGAATGCTTCCTTGTTATCAATCTCCCAAATAAATGGGTGAGTGATATCACCTACAATTTCGCCATCTGCATTCATGGCTTTTTCCAAAGTAACTACACCAAACAACACACGTACCCGTTTAATCTGACGGATAAGGTCTTGCATATCTGCAGGAAGGGCTTTGAAGTCTTTGATGTAACCAGAAGGTTTGCCACAGTTTACTTTACCTGTGTTGTCTTTCAAGTCCATGTTCAAAGTCTCTGCCATAATGGTACGATGAAAAGTACCCTTTGGCTCACCCGGCTTTGGGTTAGGAAATGAGATGTATCTACGTAGCATGAACCGTTGTAGGAATGGACGAACCCTAACATTCTTACTATAGAAGAACTCAGATTTATCCCCATCAATAACCTCAAGGCGATATGTACCACCCTCGATTACCTCTACGTTAGTCATGCGACCCTTAATCTCAGTTTGACCCATAACTGGCTGATGCCATAGACGCAAACGATTAAGAGTATTGGACTTTTTCTGAGAAGAACCCTCAGACTGCATACCCATCATCTTTGCCATAGCAGCATAGTTATTAGTGTCAATTGTCGCTATATCATTCATGTTTATTATCTCCTTCTTTGTGAAAGTTTGGTAGTTATATCAGATTACATCTTTCGTGTCAAGCCAATTCGGACCAATCTTTGCTTCCAATAACAACGGAACATTAAAGTCCACACCCCACCTTTGGGCAATTAAATCTTTTAGACTTCTGTTTGCTGTATTGATAACCTCAATTACTGCCCTCTCTTCATCTGGATGAACATCAATAACAATGCTATCGTGTACAGTATTTACCACACATGACTTCATGTTGTCAAGCAGTTTATCAATATGAATTAAACATATTGGAACAATATCTGCTGTAGCAAAACTCTGCACAGGATAATTCTTTATCTGGGTAAAGTTAGAAACAGTGCCGTTAGTGCGCCTATAAACGTCAGGAAACGAGAACTCACGTCCAGATGGTGTCTTTATGCGTTTCGTGTTTAACGCCTCTGTAGCAAGCGTCTGATGCCACCGGGCAACCCCCTTATACTTCTTTGTAAAGTGTTCATAGTACGAAGCTTCTGCAGGTGTTCTGCCATAGCCAGTTGCTCCGTAGAGTGGTGCGAATGTGTGCGCTTTCGCAGTTTGTCTATCCGTCTGTTGACCAGCATCAGTAATAACGGAAGCGGTATATGCGTGTACATCAAACCCAGTAGATACTTCTTCAATTGCAACTCCATCTTGTGAAAGGAATGCTGCAGCCCGAAACTCTAGCTGTGCAAAGTCAGCCTCAAGTATCTTGCCACCATCCCAGCGTGATACAAATACTTTTTTAACAGGAAACGTACCACCTCGTGGCATGTTCTGCATGTTTGGGTCAGCACCAGAAAAACGTCCTGTTGCTGTCCTGTGCTGTAGCAACCTAACATGTAGTTTGCCATCAGCTTTGGTGTGTGTCGCAATGCCATCAACAAATGATGACAGGTATGTCTCAACAGCAGATAGTCTGCGTACCTTTGACAGAAACTCTACTGCATCCGTCATACCTTTTGCTCTTGCTACATTTTCTAATGTCTCAAGGTTTTGTTTACTAGTAGTAAAGCCGTTAGCCGATGCCCACTTAGCTGCAGGTGGCTTGAACTTTAAACCAGCAAGTTCGTTTGTTGGTATAAACTTATACCCAATAGTGTTGCACTCAACACATCTGTTTGGCTTGGCATATGGTACACCATTCTTTTTTACCTTATGGATATACCCCTTGCCATGACAAGCTTTGCATTGTACTGCACGTGTCTTATACATTCTTTCTGTGTGCGTGTCAATTAAATCCCTAAACTCTTTATCACGCATATATGGGTCTGTACTATTTGCCCATAATGTTTTGTCTTTTACTTTACGTGAATAAATTACCCAAGATAATTGCTCTGGTGAATTAAGATTAATAGGTGTATCACCCATAAGAGTAGCAATATGATTCTGCAATCCATTTATCAACTCCTTTTTTTCTTCTTCAAACTCCTTACGCACTTCTTCTAATTTATTACTGTCTACAGTAAACCCACGCTGATACATTCTAGCTAGTGTGACACATACCTGATTAGTAAGGTCTACAGTGCCTAAAAGTCCGGCATCAGAAGAATTGAGACGATACATAATCTTGTCAGCCAACTGCTGTGTTGCATGAAGGTCAGCAGAAAGATATTCACATAGTTCGTCATATGGTATGTCACGTGTGCTTACTCCTTTCTTAAAATACTCTTTTAATGTATCCTGTTTCTTCGTGTCCAACTCGTATCGTTCTGCACAAGCCTCAAGAGACAAAGGCTCTTTGATGCCACGTTGTAGTACATATTCACCAAGCATCGTATCGAATACAGGTCCATCATACTTAAAGCCTGACTCCCACAGCCATAGTAAATCATGGGCTGCATTGTGCATAATTAGTACGGTTGCTTCATCTAAGAACCACTGAACCCTTTCATGATAATCGTGCTGACTCTCATGCTCAGAGTGGTCAAACGGGAAGTGCGCTTCGTACCCTTGATCAGTCAACACACCAACCATAGTCAGTGAGTTCTCTGGTTCAAAAGGGTCAAGGTGCATCTTTCCATCACGATGCGTTACTGTATTTTCTACGTCAAGTGTTAGTTTCATTTAGCGTCTCCTTGTGCTGTTTCAGGTAATTGATTGCCCGTTGTAGCACTTCTATATCATCATCAAATCCACCAAGAGAGCGATTACATTTGTGACACAACCAACCTCTAAAAGTATCTGTGTCATGGCAATGGTCAATAACCCATGCCCCATTCTTTGTGTTACCCTTACCTGCTACTGCCTTCTCATTGTTAAGGCATATGGGGCAGGTATACTCTCCTCTGGGCATACCATATTGCTTTCTTAGTGCATCCCTTACTTTACTCAATTCATTATTACACGATTTACATTCAGGACGCAAGTAATTTCCACCTGAATGCCAGCTATAACTTGATAGAGGTAAATCCTCATTGCATTTGCTGCATACTTTACTGTCTCCACCCAAGTCATAATCTTCAAGTTGAAACAGGTCAGGTTGTATCATGCTACATACCTGCCTGTAATTGAATCAAGATTACAAGTAATCTGACAATGCCGACCACTCAACTTGTTCTTAACAATGTTAAGGTGACGTGTCATGTCCTCTGGTGCATTAGGGTCTGTATCAGCAGTTACAGGGTTCTTAGCAATCAGAACCATGAGGTCAGCTTCAGCAGCCTTACCAGTACGTGAACCTTCCATCATGCTTTGATTGAGTACTATCTTACCTTCTGCTTCTGCAGATAACTGTGACATATAAAACACAGCGCACTCATACTGCTTGGCAATCATACGAGCATGGATAGCGTTAGCCTTCAATGCTTCATCAGGTCTTGCAAAGCCACCAGAACGAGCAAACTTATCACCCATGTCTAAAAGAACAACATCCGGCTTGTATGTCTTACAAACAGACTCTACCCATGCCATGTCACGTCCTGTAGCATCCTTAATCTTAATCTTTTCTTTGATTGGCTGATACAAGTCACGTGCCTTGCTAGGATTGTTTTTAATCTCCTTCATGGACATACCTGTTGCGGCTGTCAGATATCTTGCACCCACACGATGGCTACCTTCTTCGTTACACAATACAATGCAATTAGCA